>Ga0265327_10000201_pt1 | contig 124359 bp, 111 predicted proteins | sample 41621metaG_FD_202089 | JGI IMG/M metagenome (GOLD analysis project Ga0265327, IMG submission 202089) | Rhizosphere microbial communities from Carex aquatilis grown in University of Washington, Seatle, WA, United States - 4-16-21 metaG | ecosystem: Host-associated > Plants > Roots >... | reverse complement strand
GGCCTTGCCGCAGGTGCCGCCCCTCGACTGGAATGCCTTCGTCAGGCTCGGCGCGCCACGCCTCGATTTCGTGATCACGCTGGACGAATCGATCGAGTCGCTGCAGCCGCGCTGGCCCGGGCAGCCCGATGGCGCGACCTGGCCCTATCCGGACGTCGCGGCTTTCGACGACCCGCAGGACGCGGTGCGTGCCGCGACCCAATTGCTCTATTCGCTGCGCCGCCGGCTCGAGCTGCTGGTGAGCCTGCCGCTGCACGGGCTCGATCGGGCGGCGGTCCGCTCGGACATCCGCGACCTCGGCACGATGATGTGAGCGCAGCGCGACTCAGTCGTCGCTGAAGGGGAAGGGCCCCTCGAAGCTGCCGATCGGCACCAGGTGCGTCACCACGTGCCCGCCGGCACGCCAGGCATGCAGGCGCAGCGCCGGCGGTTCCAGCGACCAGGCAGCAGGCGCGTCGTCCGCGAAGTCGAGGCAGACCTGATGCGCCGGCGAAGGCCCCGTCGAGGCGATGCTGCCGCCGAAGCGCACCTCGATCGCGCGATGCAGGTGGCCGCAGATCACCCGCTCGACGCGGCCGTGCCGCGCCAGCATGGCCTCCAGCGGCGCGGCGCCTTCGAGCAGGCCGATCTCGTCCATGTGGCCGATCAGCGTGTCGAAGGGCGGATGGTGCATGGCAACGATGACCGGCTGCCCGGCGCGGCGCGCCAGTTGGGCATCGAGTCATTCCAGGCGCCGCGCGCACAGCGCACCGTGGCTCATCCCCGGCACGGTGGTGTCGAGGCACAGCAGCCGCAGGCCCGGCAGGTCGACCGCGTACTGGATGAATTCGTCGCGGCCCAGGTAGGCGTGGTCCGGGAAGGCCTCGCGCAGCGCCGTCCGGTCGTCGTGATTGCCCGGCATCAGGTAGACCGGCATCGTCGCCAGAGGCGACAGCAGCCGGGCCAGGTGACGGTATTCGGCCGCGCGCCCGAGGTCGGCGAGGTCGCCGGTGATCACCAGCGCATCGGGCTGCTGCGGTAGTGCGAGAAGGGTCCGGATCGCGCGCTCCAGGAAAGGGGCGGTATTGACGCGGCCATAGGCCAGCTGCCCCGGCTCGCGGATATGCAGGTCGCTCAATTGCGCCAGCACGGTGGTGCGCATGTCCGGCTTTCGGGGCCTGGACGCTGCCCGTCAGTTCCCGACGACCGACCAGCCGGCCTGCTGGTTGGCCTTGTCGTTCTCGTATTCCCAGCGCGTGCCGCAGGCATCGCAGCGGTAGCTGGTGATGTTGACGCTGCGGCTGCCTTCGTCGCGCTCTTCCTTGCGGCTCGATTGCTGGACCAGCTCGGCATGACCCGGCGCCCGGCGCCAGTTGCGCTGGATGCCGGCGCAGGAGGCACACAGCGTCATCTTCTTCAATTCGTCTTTTCGGCGGGACTCGTTGCTGCTCATGGGATTCGTTCTCGTGGTTTCGGGCGCTGCCGTCATGGCGGCGCGTTCAGGTGGCGAGGGTCTTCAATTCGCCGCGTGCGATGCCGGCCAGCGTGCGGACGGCCAGCGCCGCGATGATCGCGCTGCAAAGGGCAAGCAGCGCGATGGCCAGGGCGTGCGCCGGCCAGCCGGGTTGCAGCACGGCCACCTTGAGGCTGGCGATGGCCAGCGCCGCCAGCGGAAAGCTCACCGCCCACCAGGAAGTCTTGAAGGGGCAGCAGGCCGGCAGCATGAGGATCTTCGGCAGCAGCACCGCGAACAGGAAGAGCGCCACGTAGAAGAGTCCGTACGCGAACAGGTCGGCCTGGCCGGCGACATTCATGTACGCCGAGAAACCGACCGCGAAGGGCGCCACGAGGATCAGCAGCGCCGGTTGCAGGGCGGGCGGCAAGGGCTCCTCGAAGAGCAGGCGCGAAAGAATCAGGGTGAAGAGCGGAATGGTGAACCACAGGCCCACCGCGAGCGCGAAGGCCGACACCGCATGCGATCCCGGCAGGCCGAGCGCGATACCGGCGATCGGGATGTCGAGCGTGCCCACCACCGGCACGATCCAGGCCGGCGTGGCATGCGCCGGATGCTGCCTGACGCTGGTCCAGCGCCGCACCATGAGCCAGGCGAAGCACAGCATCAGCACCGTGCCGACAATCCACAGCAGGTCGGCCAGGGCCTGCCACCAGGGCGCGATCACGGCCGGCAAGAGCAGCAGCGAGATCAGCACCGTGGCGAAGAAGTTGCCGGCGATCGGGTGATTGAACTCGGCGCGCACCGCGGCCGGCGCGCTGACGCATTTCACGCCGTAGGCCAGGGCCAGCGCGATGAAGCTCAGCAGCGCGACCACGCCCAACGCCTCGCCGATCCAGGCCGGCACGCCCAGCACCTGGCCGGCCAGGCGCCAGGCGAGCGCCAGGCCGCTGAGGCCCATGATCGAGCCGAACAGCGCCACCGGCAGGTAGGCCAGTCTTTCGACCGGCGCGGCAGCGGCGGACTCTGAGGGGGTGGTCGTGTTCATGCTGCGCATGCTAGCTTGCCGGTCGCACAATCAAAAAAGCCCCGCGCGTTGCCGCACGAGGCTCTTGTTCCGGCCGGTCTGCCAGCCCTCGAAGCGGGCGGCAATCCGGATGAGCAGGCTTACTCCAGGTCGCCGAGATCCTTGGCGGTATACACGCCATGGGCAACGAGGGCGCCGGCTGCGGCGAGGACTAGGAAAAGGACGAACATGAAGGCTCTTCTTGAGACGGGAAGACTCGATTTTAGGGAAAACCCTGATTCGAGGCCGGACGCCCGATCCATACCCCCACGCGGCGACATGGCTTGCGCAGCACGTCCGGCGGCTGTTCGCGGACCTGCCACGCCATGACCGCGTCCGTGCAGCAGGTCCGGATTGCCGTCGATGCTGAGTCGACCGTCTCCGGCCTGGCGATGACGCCGCCGGAGCCGCGCGCCGCCTATGTGCTGGCGCATGGCGCCGGCGCCGGCATGGGGCATTCCTTCATGGAAGCGACCGCGATGGGGCTGGCCGAGCGTGGCATCGCCACCCTGCGCTACCAGTTTCCGTACATGGAGCGCGGCTCGAAGCGCACCGATGCCCCGGCCGTGGCCCATGCGGCGGTGCGCGCGGCGGTCGTGCGGGCCGTCGAGCTTTTCCCCACTTTGCCGCTCTTCGCGGGCGGCAAGTCCTTCGGCGGCCGCATGACTTCGCAGGCCGAGGCGCTGCACGGACTGCCGGGTGTCGAGGGGCTGGTCTTCATCGGCTTCCCGCTGCACAACGACGGCAAGCCCTCTGTCAGCCGTGCCGAGCATCTGCGCGACGTGGGCAAGCCCATGCTCTTCGTGCAGGGCACGCGCGACAAGCTGGCGGACTTCGGGCTGATCCAGAAGGTCGTGGGCGAGCTCGGCCCGCGCGCCAGCCTGCTGGAGATCGCCGAGGCGGACCACGCCTTCCATGTGCTGGTGCGCTCCGGCCGCACCGATGCCGAGGTGCTGGCGCAGGTCCTCGATGGCATGGCTGGCTGGATGCTGGGCTCGCGGCCGACCTCGAAGTAGGCTTCGCGGCAGCCACGGAAACGGCCGCGTCCGACAGGGCATCCGAGGGCTTCGGCCCATAGTTGCATCCATGGCCCCGGGTGTGGCGCAAGCCGCAGCCCCTCATTGGCGTAGAAGCACCCAGGTCCTCCAGGCCCAGCGGCGAACCCGCTGGGCCTTTTACGCTGGGTCGCCCATCAACCATCCGGATCGGAAAACGCCATGCCCGCGAATGCAAGAGTGATCGGCAAAGTCGAATACCGGGCCGGCGACGGTCCGCTGATCGAGATTCCGCAGGGCCCGGTGGAGGTCGACGCCGGCGCCGACAGCGCGGTGATCAGCTGGGGCGAAGGCGACAGCGCCCAGCGCACCGCGATCCCGCTGGCCGAGTACCAGCGCTACGTCGAGCAGGGGTTGATCGTCGACGCCTAGCGGGCGGCAGCGCGTCCAGAGGCGCGCTCAGGAACCACGCCGCGCCGCCAGGTAGCGCCTGCGGTTGTCCTCCGCCGTGGTCGCGTCGGCCGGCGCCACCGGTACCAGCGCCTTGAAGCCGTGCTGGCCGATCAGCATCGCCCAGGTCACGATCACGAAGGTCGAGGTGAAGACCGGCATGCCGATCGGTTCGAGGAAGATCGCCACCGATGCCCAGAGCCAGGTGCTCACCACGATGCCGAAGACCGCGTAGAAGAAGCTGCGCAGCGTCAGCACCAGGAAGAAGCCGCCGATCGCCATGCCGGTCAGCGCGGCGTTGTAGCCGTAGAGGCCGTCCCGGATCGCGCCCTCGGGCGCGCCGAAGCTCATCGCGACGATCTCGGCCAGCACCGCGCCGAGCAGCGCCATCAGCGCGCTGGTGCGCGAGTTGATCGCGATGGCGATGAGGATCAGGTAGCCGGCGATCCAGTTGTCCTGGAAGAAGATCTGGCCGATGGCGTTGCCGATGCCCATGTACCAGGTCGGCAGCAGGTAGTGGGTGACCATCGCGTACTGGTCGGGCGACACCGGCTTGGTCAGCGGCCCGGCGTCGATGCTGCTGAACTTCAGCACCGCGAAGAGGAACAGCCAGCCGACCAGGTTGAAGGGCATCGTCAGCGCCGCGACCCGGTGAGGGCCGAGCAGTGCCGAGATGCTCGAGAAGGCGATCGCCGCCAGCGCCGCCGCGCAGACGATGTAGACCAGCATGTGGCCCGAAGGAAAGCTGCCGCTGCGGAAGTCCTGGCTGGTGAAGGCGACCAGCGCGACGCCGACCAGCGCGCTGTTGAAGCCGAACAGGCCGTTGCGCACCAAGTGCCGGTCGGCCTGCAGCAGGCAGGCGGTCGCGGTGCCGGTGACCACGCCGATGACGATCACCACCCCGTAGACCCAGGAGTTGTAGAAGATTGCCGCGAGGATGACCAGGCCCGAGAGCGGGTTGTTCTGGAACACCACCTGCCCGATGCCGCGCAGGGCCCAGTCGATGAAGCCCCATGCCGGGTGATCCTGGAACCTGTCGATGGTCATGGCGGCGTTCTGGCGAAGGAAATGGCGAGGAATGGCGGGCGGTTCCCCGATGGCGGTGCGATCGGCGGCCCGGCAAATTACCACAGGCGCCGGCCGAAACGGCGCAGGCCGGGACTCGAAGCGCGACTTCTTTCCTTTGAAGACCGGGCCCGATCGGGCATCATCGGCCGGCTTGGCGACCGGCCGAGCATGGCCCGTCGGGTCCGGGCCGGTCGTGCGGGCCAACCGATCGACTGCGACCATTTTTTCAATGAGCACCATTCTCCGCGCCTGGACCTTCTGGATCCTCACGCCCCTGCGCGAGGAGTGCCGCGAGCATCTCGAGCGCACCAAGCTCAAGGAATACCGCAGCGTGGAAGGCTGCCAGCGTGCCACCGCGATGTTCCGCGACCTGGGCGACGGCAGCACCAAGGTGGATTTCGTCTCGGTGTGGGATTCGATGGCGGCCATCCGCAAGCACGTCGGCGACGACCTGCTGAAGTCGACCATCGACCCGGACGATCGCAAGAAGCTGCTCGATCGCGAGCCGGTCGTGCGCCACTACGAGGTGGCCGACCGCTTGATGCCTTCCGAATGGCGCGCGCTGATCCCCCAGGACTCCGACAGGCGGCCGGAGCCGCCGGCTCAGACGCCGGGCTAGCCGGGATAGTGCCCGGCGGCGATGTCCTCCAGCAGCGTCGGCTGGCGGGGATCCCAACCCAGCATCAGGCGGGTGCGGTCACTGGAGACCGGCACGTCCGCACCGAAGAACATCCCCAGCCAGCCGAAATGCGCCTGCGCCTCCTCGGCAGGCACCGAGGCGACCGGCAGGCCCAGCGACGAGCCGATCGCGCCGGCGATGTCGCGGGTTGCGACGCCTTCCTCGGCGACCGCATGCAGCACGCTGCCCGGCTCGGCCTTCTCGACGGCCGATTGAACGAGTCGGGCGGCATCGAGGCGATGCACGGCCGGCCAGCGGTTCAGCCCCTCGCCGATGAAGGCCGAGACGCCTTTCTCGCGCGCGATGCGGGCCAGCATGGCGACGAAGCCATGGTCGCCGCCCGCTCCATGCACCGTCGGCGCGAAGCGCACCACGATCGGGCGGATGCCGCGATCGGCCAGCGCCAGAGTGTGGGCCGCATTGCCCACCCGCGGATGGCTGGCGGGGTCCGGCATGTCCGCCTCGGTGCCCACGCCCTGGGTGCGCAGCCCCAGCGTGCCGGAGGCGATGAGCAGGGGGCCGCCCGAGCCCGCGAGGACTTCGGCGATGGCGTCGATGGCAGCCCGATCGGTCTGGGCGGCTTCGCCCATCCGCGAGAAATCGTGGTCGTAGCCCAGGTGCACCACGCCTTCGGCCTGCGCCGCCGCCGCGCGCAGGCTGGCCGGATCGAAGAGGTCGCCGCGCAGGGCGCGCGCGCCCAGCTGCTCGATGCGGGCGGCCGACGCGTCGTTGCGTGCCAGGCCCAGCACCTCATGGCCGGCAGAAACGAGTTGGGTGACGCTGGCCGAGCCGATCCAGCCCGATGCGCCGGTGACGAGAATTCGCATGACGTTGTCCTTCCTTGGTGATGTCATTGAGTGCCATCAGTATAGCCCTATGATGTCACAGTGTGTCAACACAGGGGACATTCATGGGCCGATGGGAACCCGATGCGGAAGGCCGCCTGCGCGAGGCGGCGATGGGGCTGTTCGTCGAAATGGGCTACGACGAGACCACGGTCGCGGACATAGCCGAGCGGGCCGGCCTCACGCCCCGCACCTTCTTTCGCCATTTCGCCGACAAGCGCGAGGTGCTCTTCAATGGCTCGGAGCGCTTGCAGCAGGCGATGGTCGATGCGCTTGCCGCGGCGCCGGCCGATTGCAGCGCGATCGATGCGGTGGCGGCCGCGCTGGATGCGAGCTCGGCCTTCTTCGCCAGCAACCGCGAATTCGCGCGCCGGCGCCATGCGGTGATCGCGGCCTCGGCCGAACTGAGCGAGCGTGAGCTGATCAAGCTGGCCGCCCTGTCAGCGGCACTGGCTCAGGCCTTGCGCGGCCGCGGCACGCCGGAGCCGGACGCCAGCCTGGCGGCCGAAGCCGGCATCGCGGTGTTTCGCGTGGCCTTCGCCCTGTGGGTGAAGAAGGCCGAGAAGCGCAGCTTCGGCGAGATCGTCGGCGCGTCGCTGGGCCGCCTGAGGGCGCTGGCTTCGAGCTGAGCCCGACCCGTCGCGCGGCGCTCGAATCTCATGCTGGTTCGACCGGGCTTCCTTCGGCCGGCGGGGCTCCGCCGTCCTGGCGCTTCGGCATGTCCAGCCTGGCCAGGGCAGCCCGGGTGACCAGCACCACGCCGGCCGCGCTGCGCTCGAAGCGCACTGCGTCCTGCAGCGGATCATCTCCCACCGTGAGGCCGGGCGGCAGGATGCAGTCGCTGTCGATCACCGCGCGGCGCAGCCGGCAGCCCGCGCCGACCTGCACGCGCGGCAGCAGCACGACCTCCAACAGGTCGCAGTCGGATTCGACGCGCACGCCGGAGAAGAGCACGCAGTCCTTGATCATCGATCCGGCGACTACGCAGCCGGCCGAGACGATGGTGTTGACCACCACCCCGTTGCGGCCCTCCAGGTCCATCACGAACTTGGCCGGCGGCAGCTGCTGCTGGTCGGTCCAGATCGGCCATTCGGTGTCGTAGATGTCCAGCTTCGGAATCACCGCGGCGAGGTCGAGATTGGCGGCCCAGTATTCGTCCACCGTCGAGACGGTGCGCCAGTAGGGCGCCTCGTTCAGCGCGCGCGGCACGCGCGACACGTTCGACAGCGCGAAGGTGTGCGCGTAGAGCCGTCCGTCCGCCAGGGCCAGCGGCAATATGTCCAGCCCGAAATCGTGATGCGACAGCGCATTCGCATGGGCGGTGGCGAGCAGCTCGTAGAGATAGCTGGCGTCGAAGACGTAGATGCCCATGCTGGCCATCGCCATGCTCGGCTGGTAGGGCAGCGGGGTCGGATGCTCGGGCTTCTCGTCGAAGGCGGTGACGCGGCGGTCCTGCGCGATGCTCAGCACGCCCAGGCCGCGGGCCTGCGCCAGCGGCACCTCGATGCAAGCCACGGTGCATCCGCCGCCGTGCTCGACGTGCTCGCGCAGCAGGATCGAGTAGTCCATCTTCGCGACGTGATCGCCCGGCAGGATGAGCAGGTAGTCGTGCCGCGTCTGCATGTCCTGCAGGATGTCGAGGTTCTGGAAGATGGCGTCCGCCGTGCCGCTGTACCAGTTGCCCTCGTCGGTGCGCTGCTGGGCCGGCAGCACCTCGACCGCCTCGTTGAGCTCGCCGCGCAGGAAGCCCCAGCCGCGCTGCAGGTGCTGGACCAGCGTCTGCGACTTGTACTGGGTGATGATGCCGATGCGTCGTATGCCCGAGTTGATGCAGTTCGACAGGACGAAATCGATCAGCCTGAACTTGCCGCCGAAGTGCAGGGCCGGCTTGGCCTGCTGCTCGGTCAGCGATCCCAGCCGCGTTCCGCGACCGGCGGCCAGCACCAGCGCGATGGTGCGCCTGAGCAGGTGGTGGGGCGAAACGCTGTGCCCTTCCGGCATGGTCTTCCTTCGCCCTGGTTGGAGACTTGGGCGATCAGATCCTACAGATTCATCGTGAAGGCTGCAGGGGTGGCGGGACGCGGCACAGGCGCGTTCCCGGCCGCTCAGGGGTTGTGCCAGCCCCCGTCCTCGGCGATCAACCCATCGGCCTCGGCCGGCCCCCAACTTCCTTGCGCGTACGGAAGCGCCGCTGGAGCTTGAGCCAGCACCGGCGCGAGCACCGCCCAGGCCGCCTCGATCGCGTTCTCGTGCGCGAAGAGCGCGTCATCGCCCCTCATCGCATCGCTCAGCAGGCGCTCGTAGGCGGTCTGTTCGCCGGGCTGCTCTTCCTGGAGCGCGAATTCCCGTTGGTCGCCGACGAACCCCTTGCCGGCGCGCTTGACCCTGGCCGCAAGGGCGATGGCCGAATGCGGTTGCAGCCGGAGGCGCAGGTGGTTGGCGTGGCCGTGCGCGAAGGCGTCGTCGAAGAGCTTCTGCGGCGGTGGCTTGAAGCGCACCAGCACCTCGCAGGCCGACTCCGGCAGGTGCTTGCCAGAGCGCAGGTACCAGGGCACGCCCGACCAGCGCCAGTTGTCGATGTGCAGGCGCAGGGCGCAATAGGTCTCGACATCCGAATTCTTCGCAACGGCTTCCTCCTCGCGATAGCCCTGGTACTGGCCGCGCACCATGTCCGCGGCCTGCACCGGCCGCATCGCATCGAAGACCTCGGCCTTGTGCCGATGCACCGCATCGAAGCCGCGGCTGGCCGGGGCTTCCATCGCCAGCAGGGCGACGATCTGCATCAGGTGGTTCTGGATCACGTCGCGCAGGCAGCCCGCGCTCTCGTAGAAGGCACCCCTTCCTTCCACGCCGAATTTCTCGGCCAGCGTGACCTGCACGCTGGCCACATGGTGGCGATTCCAGATCGGCTCGAAGATCGAATTGGCGAAGCGGAAGTAGAGGATGTTCATGATCGCTTCCTTGCCCAGGAAGTGATCGATCCTGAAGATCGCGTCGTCGGGAAAGACTTCGAGTGCCGCCCGATTGAGTTCCCGCGCCGATGCCAGGTCGCGGCCGAAGGGCTTCTCGACGATGACGCGCGCGCCGGTGGCAAGCCCGCTACGGCCCAGGCCTTCGATGACGGTCGGAAAGAGCGCCGGCGGAATGGCCAGGTAGTGCGCCGGGTGCCGCGCGCCTCCGAGGGCCTTCTCGAGCTGGTCGAAGGTGGCCGAGTCCTTGTAGTTGCCGCTGACGTAGTGCAGCAGGCCGAGCAGCCGATCGATGGCGTCGGCATCGGCCTTCGGGTCGTCTTCCAGGATGCTTTCGCGGGCATGCGCGCGCAGCTGATCGCTGCTCCAGGGACGGGTCGCGACGCCGATGACCGGCACCTGCAAGGCGCCGCTCCGGCACATGGCATGGAGCGCCGGGAAGATCTTCTTGTAGGCCAGGTCGCCGGTGGCGCCGAACACGACCAGGGCATCGGAGGACGTCCGCGTGGAATTTGAATCAGCATTCATGTATGTCGGCCCTTCGAATGAGGCCCTCGTTTCTACGCGTTGTGGACGGCAGGGCGCGTAGGCCGGCAACGCCGATAGGCCTTCGCCTTGCCCCCCCGACCGACGGGGACTGTGCCTCACCAACGCCGCCGATGGTCATCGAAATCCAGGTCGTCGCCCACGTTGAAATGATCGACCAGGCCGCTCGGGTCGACGTAGATATAGAGGAAGCGCGGCGAGTTGATGTTCAGGTAGCGCCACGACCAGACGGTGCCGTTGAAGGAATAGACGCGCGTCTGCTGGTAGGGCGGCCCGTAGGTGCGCAGCACGTCTTCGACCCGCCACTGGCCGGGCCGGATCGTGCTGTCGAAGAGGCCTTCCTGCAGCTCCTGCCTGACCGAGCGCACCCGGCCGGCGTCGTCCAGGTCGACGTTGAACACCGCGAAGCCCGAAGGACCGCGCGAATACTGCAGCCGTTCGCCCTGCGGCAGCCGGTAGATGGCGGTCGGCGTGCCGAGCTGCTGCAGCACCTGGTCGCGCGTGGCGCCGGGCGGCACCCGCGAAGGATCGCTGGCGCAGGCGGCCAGCGCGATCACTACCGCCGCAAGCGCCGAGCGGGCGGCTGGCCGCCGCCCATGCCATCGTGTCGCCATGCTCCGTCTCCTTGGTGTCTTGGAAGGCAGTTTTTGTGCCGGCGCGGGCCGCGCGATTGTCGGACGAGCGCGCGACCGGCTGGGCGAGACCGCCGCGCATTCAGGGCTTGCAGCGCCCCCCGATGCCCACGCTGCCGTCCCGGCATTCGGTGACGATGCGCTCCTCGCGCGGCACCGGGATGCTGTCGCGCTGGTAGACGATCTGCTTGGTGCCCAGTTCGCAGCTGCCGACGACCTGGCCGCGGGCCGGGCTGCCGGCCTCGACGATCAGCAGCTTGAAGTTCGTCACGCCGGCCGCCGAGATCTTCGATTCGATCCGGCTGCGCAGCACGTCGCAGCTTTCGCCGGCCGCGGTGGCGCTCGCCGAGACACCGGCCATGCCGAGGCCCAGGAGAAGGGGAGTCAGCCATGTCTTCATCAGAGATCCTCCACGCATCGGATGCACCGGCGTAGAGTCTAGGCGACATGAATGACGCCTTCGACATCCGCCTGGCGCTCGCGCCCGATCCCGCCACCGATCACATCCACGGCCCGGATACGGCCGCGGTGACGCTGGTCGAATACGGCGACTTCGAGTGCCCCGGCTGCAAGGCGGCCTTCCCCGCGCTCAAGGCCCTGCTGGCTCGGCGCGGTGGGCAGCTGCGCTTGGTCTTCAGGCATTTCCCGCTGCGCGATTTCCATCCGCTGGCGCAGGCGGCCGCCGAGGCTTCCGAGGCGGCGGCCGCGCAGCATCGCTTCTGGCCGATGCACGACCTGCTGTTCACCCATTCCCATGCGCTCGAGCGTTCGCACCTCTCGGCCCTGGCGCGAAGCCTGGACCTGGACATGGCCCGCTTCGAGAACGAACTCAACGACGGCGTCTATCGCCAGCGGGTGCAGGAACAGGCCGAGCTGGGCCAGCGGCTGCGCGTGCGCGGCACGCCGGCCTTCTTCGTCAACGGCGAGTCGGCCGATGTGTCCTTCGGCATCGAGCATCTCGATCGCGAGATCGACCGGGCGCTGGCGCCGCGCGAAGCCGGGCAGGCCGCCGACTGGCGCAAGTACCTGGACAAGCGCTAGGCCAGGGTTTCGGCAAAGAACTGGCGCAGGGCGCGCGAAGCCCGGCGCGCGGTCGGTGCGTGATAGAAGAAGCCCGGGCGCGCGGCATCGGGATCGGTATAGGAATGCGCCGCCTGGCCGTAGTGCAGCAACTGCCAGTCGATTGTCGTCGCGCTCATCTCGTCGATGAATGCATGGACCTGCTCCTTCGGCACCGATGGGTCTTGCGCGCCATGAAGCACCAGCACCGCGCCCTTGATGTTCGCGGCATCGGCCGGCGTCGGCGAATCGAGCGCGCCGTGCAGCGACACGAAGGCATCGACGGCGGCGCCCGAACGCGCCAGCTCCAGCGCCGCGGTGCCGCCGAAACAGAAGCCGCAGGCGCCCACCTTCGACAGCTTGACGATGCCTTGCGAGCGGAAGGCAGAAAGGGCCGCGTTCATGCGCTTGCGCAGCTCGGCGCGGTTCTGCTTGAGCGGCACGATGATCGCCATCGCTTCCTCGGCACTGGTGGGACGCTTCGACTTGCCATAGACGTCGGCGACCAGCACCGCGTGGTCGGCGCCGATGGTGGCGGCGCAGATCTCCAGCGCCTGCTGGCGGATGCCCATGAAATTGGGAACGGCCATCACGCCCGGGCGTGCGCCGTCGCGGCGCTTGTCATAGAGCAGCACGCTCTCGTAGTCATGGCCGTCGAGGCTGTGGGGCACCAGCGCGATGCCGAGATCGGCGGCGGGAATGCCGAAGTGCTCGGCGACCTTGGCGGTGTCAAAGGGATGACTCATTCGATGCGGCTCCGGTGGAACATGTTGACAGGACATCGACTGTCGCACATCCGGCTTCGGCAGGCGCGCGCTCGGAATGGCGGCTGCATGCGCGCAGCCGGGCTCAATCGTCGGCGCCGGGCTCCGCCTTCAGGCCTGCCGACCGCGGCCCGCCGCCGCGCCATGACACGTGGCGCACCCGCTCGCGCAACTCTTCCTCGTGGAAATGCGCCAGTGCCGGCTCGACCAGGTCGCTGCGCGACACGATGCCGAGCAGTTCGAGGGACTGCAGGTCGGCGACCACCGGCATCCGCTCCAGCCGATGCCGCGCCAGTCGCGTCGCGATCGTGCGGCAGCTCTCGTCCGGCAGGGCGATGACCGGGCGCTCGGCCGGTAGAGCGTCGCGCACCGTGCGAGCCGCATCGGCGCCGGCGGACGCCGCCAGGTGCGAGCGCTCGACGATGCCGATCACGCTGCCGCCCGACATGACCGGATAGGCGCGGTGCGCCTGGTCGGCGCCGAAGTAGATTGCGAGTGCCCGGTCGGCGGCCAGGTCGCCGTCGATGGTCCGCACCGCACGGGTCATCACCTCCTCGACGGCGTGGCGCTCGAGCGGATCGATGCCGTACTCGCGGTAGATGTGGTGGCCGCGGCGCGCCAGCTTCTCGGTGAGGATCGAGCGCTTCATCGTCAGCACGGTGAAGCCGTACGCCACCGCCGAGGTCGCCAGTGCCGGCAGCAGTGCGTTGGCGTCGCGGGTAAGGCCGAAGGCGAAGACCGTGGCCGTCAGCGGCGCCCGCATGACGCCGCCGAGCGTCGCGGCCATGCAGACCAGCGGCCACAGCAATGGGTCGGCGCCAGGCAGCAGCTGCCCGAGCGCGGCGCCCAGGCCGGCGCCCATCATCAGCAGCGGCGCCAGCACGCCGCCCGATGTGCCGGACGCCAGCGCGACCACCCAGATCACCGCCTTGACTGCCAGCAGCGCCACCACCACGCCGATCGCCAGGTGTCCGTGCAGCAGGTCGCCGATGACGTCGTAGCCGACGCCGAGCGCGCGCGGCTGCAGCCAGCCGCCGATTCCTACCGCGAGGCCGCCGATGGCGGGCCACCACATCCAGTGGACCGGCAGCTTGCCGAACCAGTCCTCGACCTTGTAGAGCGACAGCGACAGGGCGGCGGCCAGCATGCCGCAGGCCAGCCCGGCGACGACGCAGGAGCCGAACACCCAGGGGCTGGGAACGCCCGTCTGCAGCGGGAACAGGGGCCCATCGCCGATCCACAGTGGCCGCATGAAGCCCGCCACCGCGCAGGCGATCGCCACCGGCAGCAGGCTGCGCGGGCGCAGCTCGAACAGCAGCAGCTCGACCGCAAGCAGCACGGCGGCGATCGGCGTGCCGAACACCGCCGTCATGCCCGCGGTGGCGCCGGCGACCAGCAGGGCCTTGCGCTCGGCCGCGCTGAAATGGAAGTACTGGGCGATCAGCGAGCCGATCGCGCCGCCGGTCATGATGATCGGGCCTTCGGCGCCGAAGGGACCGCCGCTGCCGATCACGATGCCCGAGGACAGCGGCTTGAGCAGCGCCACCTTCGCCGACATCTTGCTGCGCCCGAAGAGGATCGCCTCGATGGCCTCCGGGATGCCGTGGCCGCGGATCTTGTCGGAGCCGAAGCGCGCCATGACGCCGACGATCAAGCCGCCGATGACCGGCACCGCCACCACCCAGGCGCCGAGCGTGTTGCCGGCCGGCGAGCGGTCGGCGATCGACAGGGTCTGGAAGAAGAAGAGGTTGGTGAAGAAGCGGATCAGGTCGAGCAGCAGCACGGCCGCCCCGGTGCCGAGGGCGCCGATCAGCGCCGCCAGCAGCGAGACCCGCAACAGCCTGGCATTGGCTGCGAAGTCGCCACGCGAAGGCTTCATGGCGACCCCGGCCAATCGATGCGCGGCACCTCGAAGACGCCGTCCAGCGATTTCAGTTCGGCCCGGTGCATGGCTGCCAGTCGCTGCAGCAGGCGCTCGCCCTCGGGCAGCAGGTGCACCTCGACCAGGCGCCGGTCGGCGGTGCCGGTGCGGCGCTCGACCAGGCCCAGCATCTCGCAGCGGGTGACCAGCGCCACCGCGCCGTGCGGCTTGAGCTGCAGGCGCTCGGCGAGTTCGCCGACCGCGGCCCAGTCGCGGCCGACCACGCCCTTGACGTGCAGCAGCAGCAGATATTGCTGCGGGGTGATGCCCTCGGCCTGGGCCGCCTGTTCGGAGAAGCGCTCGAAGCGGCGCATCTGGAAGCGGAATTCGGACAGCGTCTCGAAATCCTTCTTGGCAAGTGGCTTCTGTTTCATGCAGATGAGGGAGCGGGGGAGGCGCGAATAATATCACGTCGTGATATATCGACAGAGCGACCCATCACGTCGTGATGTAATCGGATGCCATGCCGACTGCCACGCTGACCCGGGCGCTGCCCCACTGGTTTCGCAACCTGCTGCCCGCCCGCGCCGCGGTGAGCCATGCCGAGCGCATCCGCTCGGGCATCGGTGCCTTGCTGGGCATCCTGCTCACCGGGCTGGTCAGCTTCCAGCTGATCGGCTCGCCGAGCGTGGCCCTGTGGCTCATCGCACCGATGGGTGCGTCGGCGGTGCTGCTGTTCGGCGTGCCCGCGAGCCCGCTGGCGCAGCCCTGGTCGATCCTCGGCGGCAATGTGGTCGCGGCGCTGATCGGGGTGGCTTGCGCGCGCTGGCTGCCCGGGCCGGTGCCCGCGGCGTCGATGGCGATCCTGCTGGCGATCATCGCCATGTTCGCGCTGCGCTGCCTGCATCCGCCATCGGGTGCGGTGGCCTTGACCGCGGTCCTGGGCGGGCCGGAGATCCATGCGGCGGGCTTCGGCTTCGCCCTGGCGCCGGTCGGCCTCAATTCGCTGCTGCTGCTCGTGGTGGCGGTGATCTACAACAAGGCCAGCGGCCGGCGCTACCCGCACACCCAGCAGATCGAGCAGGCGGCGTCGCACGGCACGTCCGATGCCGCGCCGGAGCGCCGCCTCGGCTTCACCGGCGACGACCTGCAGGCGGTGCTGGCCGAGTTCGACCAGGTGCTGGACGTCAGCCCCGACGACCTGGGGGAACTGCTGCGACGCACCGAGGCGCGGGCATTCAGGCGCCGCTTCGGCGAGACGCTGTGCCGCGACTTCATGTCGCGCGACGTGGTGGCGGTCGAGTTCGGCACCGAGCTGTCGGAGGCCTGGGACCAGATGCAGGCGCATGCGGTCCATGCGCTGCCGGTCGTGAACAGGGCCCGGCACGTGGTCGGCATCGTGACCCGCACCGACTTCCTGCGCCATGCCGCCCCGCCGGACCACGGCAGCCTCGGCGCCTCGCTGCGCGCCTTCCTGCGCCGCACCGCGCACACCCATTCGGACAAGCACGAGGTGGTCGGCCAGATCATGTCCGGCCATCCGACCACCACCACCGACGCGACGCCGCTCGCCGACCTGGTGAGCCAGATGTCGGATGCGGGCTTCCACCACCTGCCGGTGGTCGATGCGGAAAAGCGGCTGGTGGGGATGGTGACGCAGTCGGATTTGATTGCGGCGTTGTTTGCGGTGGGGTTGGCGGGGAGGGATGGGCGGGTCGAGTAGGTGCGGCGGGTTCTTGCTGCTGGGCAGCGGGCGACATTTCAACTTTTGTCCAAAGGATTTTTTTGTTTGCAATGTTGATTATGTTAAATAATGCGAACCCGGCGATCCCGCCCTTTCGGCCCGTCATCACAAACAGTCGCGATGCAACTCATCGCATCGCATCGCATCGCATCGCAAGCCCAATATCTACGGGCCGAGCCCAAAGTACTTCATCTGATACTCGTGGAAAAGTGCGTTTCGAGGCTCGGCCGACGTGCCGCTGTACGGGGAGCCGTTGGTCATCCGGGTCGATTTCTCACCGATCCAGAGATAGGTACCCTTGTTTTCGCGCTCGCTCTGCGGCCACTTCGGAAGGTCGCTTCCATTGGGGTCGCCAGTCTTGACGAAGTTGGCCCACATGGAAGACGCCTGTTCGGCAAGTTCGAAATCCGCCGGTGCCCAGTGGCGTTGGCCCGGCTCGTCGCGCAGCGAATCGAGCACGTACCAGAGGTCCGACGAGTGCCACGAGCCGTAGTACTCGCGATCGCGTCCGGGCGGCGGATGATCGAAGTAGAAGACGCGGACCTGGCTCGAAGGGTTCTGAGCCTTGAGCAAGGTCCCGGCGATGCGGTTTTGTTCGAGCAGCAGGTCTGCCCCGGCCTTGCGGTGCTGAACATAGGCGTCGCTTGCGTTGCTGACCGGATAGAGCTTCTCGAAGCGATACGCGGCATACAACTCGTCGCCGAGCAGCTTCTTCCAATAGGCGTGGAATTGATTCACGTCCATTTCGCGCACGGGCGCATCGTCGAGCGCGGTGCGCTCGTCAGCCACGGTGCCGAGCATGACGTCGACGCCATTCAAGGCCCCCGGCTTCAAGAGGTCGACAGAATCGCGCGTCAAGATGCTGCCATCGATGGCGGCATACATGCCGCTCGCTGGCGCGTAGAGATCCTCGATCCGCGATGGATCCTGGTAGAAAACCTCTGCGGGCATTCCCCTGAGCTCGTCGATCGTCTTGCCCGGGAAATGCTTTGCGAACGCGGCTGCTCCCGCGAGCTTCTTCTCGTCGAGAGTCACGAAGTTGGCCTTGCCCGGCTGCGCCATCACGGTCGGACTGCTGTGCATGATGGCGCGCTGGAACAGGCCCTTGGCCTGCGGCGTGGACATCAGGGCGCGCACGTTCCGCGATCCAGCCGACTGGCCCATGATGGTGACCCGGCCGGCATCGCCGCCAAACGCATGGATGTTCTTGTGAACCCACTTCAAGGATTCCACCGCGTCGAGGATGGCGAAGTTGCCGGCACCTTCCTGCATGCCCGGCAATGCGAGGAAGCCCATGATGTTCAGACGGTAGGGCGCGGTCACGACGATGACGCCTTTTTGGGCCAGCTTCGCAGCGTTGAACTCCACCTCCGAATCGTTGCCATGGCGATTGCCTCCCCCGTGGAAGAAGACCAGCACCGGCAGCGCTGCAGCATCGGCCTTCTGCGGCACCCAGATGTTGAGATAGAGGCAGTCCTCGCTGTCCTTGGGGTCCTTCGACGGGTCCCAATAGAACTCGTTGAAATAGAAGGTACCGGGTGGGTTGGCGCTGGCAAGCTGATAGCAGCGGTTTGGCCACGCCGAACTGTCCCGCACCCCGGACCACGCGACCACCGGCTGCGGTGGCCGCCAGCGGTTCACCCCGACCGGCGGCGCGGCGAAGGGGACGGCCTTGAAGAGCGCGACACCTTCCACCTCGGTGGCGACAGGGCGGATCCTGCCACCCTCGACCGAGACCGCGCCTTGTCCTGGCTCAGCAGCGAAAGCCACGCAGCGCAGTGTCATCACGCAGAACACAAATGCCAGGACCTTCGAATTCATTTCATGGCTCCTCGAATCAGCTTGTACTAGCGGGCGGCTACCAGGTGGCGAAGCGGCTGGTCACGCAGCCACAGCCGCAGGTTGTCGGCGAACATCTGTACCGCACGCTCCGGGAAGCCGCTCGACCTGCCCGCGCTGTGCGGCGAAAGCAGGAAGTTGGGCGCCCCCCACAAAGGTGAATCCGCGGGCAGCGGCTCGACTGCGAAGACGTCCGAATAGGCTCCGGCGAGCACGCCTTCGCTGAGCGCGTCGAACAGATCGGCTTCGACCACGATCGGCCCGCGCGACACGTTGATCAGGCGCGCGCCTGCGGGCAGCTTGCGAAGCATCGATCGATCGATCAACCCTCTCGTCTGGTCGGTCAAGGGACAGGCGATGAAGAGCCAGTCGGTGCGCTCGATCGCCTGGTTCAGATCGTCGAAGGCGACGACGCGGTCGCAACACGGGATCGACTCCGGCTTGCGGCGAACGCCGGTCACATGAAGGCCGAAGGCCTTGCACAAGCCGGCGATCTCTCGACCGATCGGCCCCAGGCCCAGCACCGTCGCACGTGAACCGTCGAAATCCCGCGGCGCACCCTCGTCACGGCGCGGCTCCCAGGTCCTGGCGTCCTGGGATCGCACCCATCGGGGCACCTCGCGGGCCATTGCCAAGGCGCCCGCCATGGCCGTCTGTGCGACGGCTTTGGCATTCGCGCCCGAAGACGTCGTGACGCCGACGCCACGTGCAATCAGTTCGCGGTAAAGCGGGCGTTCGGCCCCCGCCGAACAGATGTGCAGCCATTGCAGCTGCGCGGCTCCTCGCACGCCATCGAGGAAGTGCGCCAATGGCCGATTGGCCTTCGGATCGTTGCCGGCGTTCATCAGGTCGACCGACAGGAATGCGATGTCCACCGCACCGAGTTCATCCGGGCTGAGCGGCTGGTCGCCTTCGAGCCCCAGCAACCGGACGTCGGCGCCGACTTCGCCGAAGAGCCGTTGAAGGCGCTGACCTTGATCGACGAGGACGCGTCGCGACAACAAGATCGTCGTCGGATTGCCGAATCTTGGCATCGCTACTCGATCTTGACGTCTGCACTCTTGACGAGATCGACCCAGAACTTCTCGTCCTGCACCAGGAACTGCTGGAACTGCTCGGGCGATGCCGACAAGGACACTTCGGTGCCTTCGCGCGCCAGGCCGGCCTTCACCGAGGGCTGGCGCATCGCGGTGACCGTCGCCTCGTAGAGCTTCTTGATCACCGCAGGTGGTGTCTTGGCGGGCACGAACACGCCATACCAGAACTCCAGGTTGTATTCGGGCAGGCCGGCCTCCCGCATGCCGGGAATGTCGGGCACCAGCGCGGAACGCTCGCGGGTGCTCACGGCCAGTATCTTCAACTGCCCCGCCTTGGCCATCGGAAGCACGGAAGGCGATGTGCCGAAGGTCAGCTGCGTGTCGCCCGCCATCACCGATTGGATCGCCAGGCTGCCGCCCTTGTAGGGCACATGCGTCATGTGGGCGCCGGTCAGCTTGACGAACAGTGCGGCGCCCAGGTGCGGCGCCGAGCCGTTGCCCGAGGTGGAATAGTTGAGCTTGTCAGGATCCTTCTTGGCGGCGGCGATCAGCTCGGGGACGGAGTTGATGCCGATCGACGAATTGACCGCGAGCACCAGCGGTGAGGTGGTGATCTTGGTCACCGGCGCGAGATTGGCGGCCGAGTAGCTCAGCTTCGGATTCAATGCCGGATTCACCGAGATGCTGCTCGGACTGGCAATCAGGATCGTATAGCCATCGGGTGGCGCGTGAGCCACGATGTCGGCCGCGATGCTGGAGCCGCTGCCCGGCCGGTTGTCGACGATCACGGGCTGCCCCAGCGCCTTGCTGAAGGAGTCGCTCATCGCCCGTGCGACATAGTCTGCCGCCCCCCCGGCCGCGAAACCGATGACCAGTCGGATAGGCTTGTCGGGATAGTTCGAGGTCTGCGCCCAGCCCGCGTGAGTCAGGAGGCCGAGCGCGCTGGCAAGAATGATCCGTTTGAATTTCACTACCTGGTCTCCTTTTCTTGTTGGACGCCGGCGCTCAGGAATCGATGGCCAGCACGATCTTTCCGGTGTGACCCGCCGCCTCCATGTGCGCCTTGGCGGCGGGCAGTTCTGCGAATGCAAACACGCGGTCGACCTGGGGCTCGATGCGACCGGTCGCGAAATGCGGCAGGATGGTCTCCACGAAGGACGGGACAGCTTCTGCACGCTGCGCCTTGCTGCGCAGTTTGTTGGAGACGCCGAACAGGGTCAGTCGCTTGGCATGCAGAGCCTCCAGATCGATCTCGGCGTGCATCTGGCCGTCCACGTAACCCACCATCGCGAACCGGCCCTGGAACGCCAGGCATCGGATGTCCTCGGCGAACACCGAGCCGCCCACGGTGTCGATCACCAGGTTCGCCCCGGTGCCGCCGGTGGCCTGCATCACCGCCGGCGCGAAATCGGGCGCGCGGGTGCACACGCCGACATCAAGACCGAGCGACTCGAGACGTGCCAGCTTCTCGCGTGACCCCGAGGTGCCGATGACCCGGGCGCCGAGCACCTTTGCGATCTGCAACGATGCCACGCCCACACCCGAGGTGACGCCGTTGACCAGGAGCCATTCGCCCGCCATCAACCGGCCTTGCAGGACGACCATGTCGAAGGACACCAGATAGGTCATCGGTATGCAGGCGGCCTGCTGCCAGGTGAGGCCGTCGGGCACGCGCATGGCCTCGGCGGCATCGATCAATGCGTACTCGGAGAAGCTGCCCTGGCATCGGCCCATCACCCGGTCGCCCGGCCTGAAGCCCGACAGCTCGTTGCCCACGGCCGCAACCTCACCTGCGCCCTCGCCGCCCATCGCCTTCCAGGCCCCGGCCTTGGTGAGTCCGTGCCCGGCGACGAACTCCCCGCGGTTGAGCGAGGCCGAGCGCATCCGCACCAGCAACTGGCGCGGCCCCGGTTCCGGCAGGGCCACAGCGCGCTGTTCGAGCACGGTGTCGGCGCCCGTCATCATCATCCACCACGATTTCATGACAACGCCCTTCACTTTCCTGTGAACACCGGCTTGCGCTTTTCCATGAAGGCCTTGCGGCCCTCGGTGTAGTCGGCACTGTCGAAGCAACCGCGGATCAGCGACTGGCATAGCGGGAGGTCGAGCGCAGTCGAAGGCTTCAGGATCTCGCGCGTGATGGCCTTCGCGGCCTGGATGGTGAGCGGCGCGTTCTCGGCCATTGCGCCGGTGTATTCGGAGAGCAGCCCCGGCAGATCGCCGCCGGCACAGATTCGCGTGACGAGACCGATCGACTTCGCCTCCTCGGCACCGATCCTGCGCGCGGTGAAGAACAGATCCTTGGCGGCACCCGGTCCGATCAAGTCCACCAGGTTCTTCATTGCCGAATAGCGGTAGCCGAGTCCGAGCCGCGCCGCCGGCACCGAGAACACGGAGTCGGCCGATGCGACCCGGATGTCGCAACTGATCGCCACGTTGACGCCGCCGCCGATGCAATAGCCGCGGATGCAGGCCAGCGTGGGCTTGGGGAAGTCGTGGATGCTCATCAGCGCCTCTTCGGCCATCAGCTCGTAGCGCTCCACAGCCTGCTTCGCGGCGCGCATGTCCTCGAACTGCGAGATGTCGGCCCCCGAGACGAAGGCCTTCTCGCCGGCCCCGGAAAACACGATCAGGCGCACCCGGTCGTCGGCCGCGGCCGTCTTCAGCAAGGGCGGCACCGCCTCCCACATGTCGACCGACAAGGCGTTGTGGCGTGCGACGTTGTTGAAGCGGATGTGCAGGGTCGTCGCATCGAGCCAGGCTTCCACTCGCTGCGTCGCGGTCGTGTAGTCGGGTGCGCCAGCAGATGTCATTTCAGAAGGCTCCGACGGATTTCAGGTGCGAGAGCTGCTCGGCGGCAACTCCCAGTTCGGTCAATATCTCCTCGGTGTGCTGGCCGCGCAACGATGCGGCGCGTACGATGGTGCTGGGCGTGCGCGACAGCTGCATCGGCTGACCGACGAGGCGCTGGGGCCCGAGCCGGTCCGACATCACCTCTTTCACCATGCCCAGATGTTGCACCTGCGGGTCTTCCAGGGCCTGCCGCATGTCACTGATCAGACCGCAGGCCACGCCGCCCGCGTTCAGGCGCTCGATCCAGTAGGCGCAGTCGTGGGCCGCAAGCCGCTCGTTGATCTTGGCGTTGAAGGAGTCGCGGTTGATGGACCGCGAAGGCTTGTCCTTGTAGCGCTCATCGGTGATCCATTCGGGCGCATCCAGGATGGCGCAGAAGCGCTCCCAGATCTTCGAGCCGAAGACGGCGATGTTGAGATAGCCGTCGCGGGCCCTGTAGACGCCGGTCGGAATGCTGGTGGGGTGGTAGTTGCCTGCCTGCGTCGGCACCTCTGCGTCGATGAGCCAGCGCGAGGTCTGGAAGTCCATCATGTAGATCATGGCCTCGAGCAGTGAGGTCTTTACCCATTGGCCCCTGCCCGATGCCTCGCGCTCCAGCAGGGCCACGAGGATGCCCTGGGCGGCAAAGATGCCGGCGCAGAGGTCGCCGATTGGGATGCCCACGCGCATCGGGCCTTCCCCTGGCGTTCCGGTCACCGACATCAGGCCGCTCATGCCCTGGGCAATCTGGTCGAAGCCGGGCCGATCCGCCAGCGGGCCGCTCTGCCCGAAGCCGGAGATGCTCGCGTAGACGAGCCGTGGATTCTCGGCAGCCAGGGTTTCGTAGTCGATGCCAAGGCGGAACTTGACGTCGGGCCGGAAGTTCTCCACCACCACGTCCGAACCGGCGATCAGCTTCTTCAGCAGCGCGATCGCCTCCGGATTCTTCAGGTTGAGCGTGACGGAGCGCTTGTTTCGATGCGTGTACTGGTAGTCGGAACCATCCTGGCCGCCCAGGGTGTCGTCGCCCCGCATGTGCTCGGGCATCTGGACCTGGATCACGTCCGCGCCCCAGTCGGCGAGTTGGCGGATGCAGGTGGGGCCGGAGCGCACCTGTGTGAGATCGATGACGCGAAAGCGCTGCAAAGCGGCTGATGCGGGAAGGTGCGGCACGTTTGGAATCCTCGTACGTCTGGCTGTCTCGGGGCAATTCTCGGCAGCATGACCCTGGAGGGAAAGCGAATAAAATCGAGAATCAATTTCTATAAATAGAAACTAAGTGACCCTCAAGCAACTCGAGGCTTTCTATTGGGCAGCGACCTGTGCGAGTTTTTCGCTCGCATCAGAACGCGTGCATGTGTCCGTTTCTTCTTTGTCGAAGCGGATCTCCGAACTCGAGTCCGATCTCGGCAAACAGCTCTTCAATCGCGACGGCCACAAGGCCGTGTTGACCGATGCCGGCGAATTGCTCTTGCCGCGCGCCAAGGCCCTGCTGCTGCAGGCCGAGCAGGCGCGCAACGCAGTGATCAAGGACGTCGGCCTCCGAGGGGTATGCCGCTTCGGCGTCGGCGAAATCTCGGCGCTGACATGGCTGCCGAAGCTGATCCGGATGGCGCGCGAGCTTCATCCTGAACTCAGGCTGGAGCCGTCCGTCGAAGCGGGCAGTTCGCTCGGCTCGCTGGAGCAGAAGGTGTTCGATGGCGTGCTCGACTTCGCAGTCATCGCCGGGCGCCCGACACGCGCGGGAATGCAGTCCGAGCATGTCGGATCGACTCGGTTCACATGGGTGGCAGCCAAGGCGCTCGTCGGCAATGCAGACACCGTGAGCGCAGACATGCTGGCGCGGCTGCTGCTGATCTCGTCGCCCCCCGGCACAGGAAGCACGCGGGTCTTGAACGACTGGCTCGATGCCGGCGAGATGACCGTCGGCCAGCGACTGAGCTGCAACAGCTGGTCCGGCGTCGCCGGACTGCTCACGGAAGGCCTGGGCATCGGCATACTTCCCGCGAGTTGGGCGGTTCCCTTGACGCAAGCAGGCGACCTGCGCATCTTGAAGATGCGCCACCCGATGGCTCCGCTTCGCTATTCGCTCCAGTGGCGCGGCGACGACGGGCGGCCACTGATCGGCAGCATGCTCGAGGCAGTCAAGGCCTGCATCAATTTCGAGGTGCCAGTGAAGTGGATTCAGCAGAAGAGCGTTCAGCTTGGAAGTCGATCTGTGTTGAATCGCGCGGCATGAAGGCTTGGCCTGAAGCTGCCCAATTCATGGGTCCTCCACAGAAGCTACAGTATCGAGGGCCAAGAGAAGTGGCCCCAGTCCCTGGCGATTCGACCAGACGCGACAAGCGAAGCTCCCTTCCTCAACATGACCATCCTTGCCTCCGCGATCGACCTTGTCGGCGAAACACCGTTGCTTCGATTGAGCCGGGCGTACCCCGGGCCGGGCCAGATCGTCGCCAAGGCCGAATTCCTTCAACCGGGCGGCAGCGTCAAGGACAGGGCCGCGAAAGGCATCCTGCTCGCAGCGCTGGCCGACGGTCGGCTGCGCCCGCGGATGCCAGTCGTGGAAATGACGAGCGGCAACATGGGTGCGGGGCTGGCCGTCGTTTGCGCAGCGCTTGGGCACCCCCTCATCGTCACGATGTCGTCGGGCAACAGTCCCGCCCGCGCGAAGATGCTCGAAGGCCTCGGCGCCGAAGTCGTGCTCGTCCCTCAGGTGGACGGGGAGCCCGGACGGGTGACAGGCGCGGATATCGCCGCGGCGTCCGATCGGGCCCGGCGGATTTCAGATGAACGCTCGGGCTTCTATGTCGACCAGTTCAATGCCAGCGAGGGAATCCTCGCCCACGCAAGCACGACCGGACCCGAGATATGGCGGCAGTCGGATGGCACCGTGGATGCCTGGGTGGCGACCATCGGCACGGCTGCCACATTCCTTGGCGTCGCTCAGTATCTTCGGTCGGTCAAGCCTGACGTGGTCTGCGCCGCCGTCGAACCCGAGTCGAGCCGTCCCTTGGCGGGACAGGCCATCGTCGACCCGCGGCACCTGCTGCAAGGAACGGGCTACGGCCTGGTGCCGCCGCATTGGGATCCGGCGTTGGCCGACGTTTTCCTTTCCGTCACCGATGAACAAGCCCAGTACTGGCGTCAACGGCTTGCGACCACCGAGGGGCTGTACGTCGGATATTCAGCGGCCGCCAACGTCGCGGCCTCTGCCCAGTTGCTGGCGAGCGGAAGTCTCCCGAAGCAGGCGATCGCCGCGACCGTCCTTTGCGACACGGGTCTCAAGTACTGAGGCTCAGGCCGGCCAAGTCACCGACTCATGCAACCCGCATGGCCAGGCTGAACGGATGCGAAGCGCGCCCAGCGCTTCCGTGCGCGAAGCCGCTCGGCTCTTGCTCGCCGGCGATCTTGTGCGCGATGGGGCGCCGCGCAGCCTGGCCGACGTGGCGCTGCAATCCGGCTACTTCGATGCCTAGGCGGCGTCCAGATGGCAAGCGCGCCGATGTCCCTTGGCGATCTCGACGAGTGCCGGGCTTTCCCTTGAGCACACGGGCATGGCCTGGGGACAGCGAGGATGAAAGGCGCAACCGGTCGGAGGGTTCATCGGGGAAGGAAGTTCGCCCTTGATGGGGATGTAGACGCGTGTGCCGCCGTCGAGTGAAGGGACTTCATTCAGCAGCGCACGCGTGTAGGGGTGCGAGGGTCGCAGAAAGAGATCCCGCGCCGGCGCCGACTCGACGATCCGCCCCAGATACATGATCAGCACCCGATCGGCCATGCGCTCGACGACGGCGAGGTTGTGGCTGATGAACAGGTAGCCCAGTTTCATCTCGTCGCGCAGCGACATGAAGAGGTTCAGCACCTGCGCCTGCACCGACACGTCGAGTGCTGCTACCGCCTCATCGCATACCAGCAGGGTCGGCTGCACGCTCAAGGCCCGCGCGATCACGATGCGCTGGCGCTGCCCCCCTGAAAACTGGTGCGGAAGTCGCCCTGCGTAGGCCGGGTCAAGACCCACCTTGCGCATGAGCTGGGCGACGTGATCGCCCAGGTCGGCCTTCGCGACCAGCCCGTGCACGCGCGCCGCCTCCCCGATGGCGTCGCCCACGCGGATACGCGGGTTGAGCGAGGCGTATGGGTTCTGGAACACCATCTGCACCCCGAGGCCGTAGGCCCGGCGCCCTGCCCTGTCGAGCGAATCGACGTTCGCGCCGCGAAAGTGGATCTCGCCCGCGCTCGGCCTGGCGATCCCCGCCGCGATGCGGCCCAGGCTGCTCTTGCCGCAGCCCGATTCGCCCACGAGTCCGACTACTTCCCCGGGCCGCACCGACAGGTCGACTTCGCGCACCGCATGCACTTCATCGGCAACTGCCCGCCGGCCGACGCGCGACAGCAACGCGGCGACCGAGCCGCCGCCTCGCGTGCCGTATCGCTTTTCTATGCCCTTGAGTTCGAGCAGCGCGGGCGAATTCATGCTGTCTGCTCCAGGGGGAACCAGCACCGCCAGCTCACGCCGGGACTCGGCGACGTGACTTCAGGTTCGGCACTTCGGCACTTCTCCTGCGCGCGCGAGCAGCGTGGCGCGAAGGCACAGCCCGTGCGGACTTCAAGCGGGTTGGGCGAACTGCCCGGAATCTGCGTGAGGCGCTCGCCGTGCGCCTGCCCGATGCGCGGCACCGCGCCGATGAGTCCGGCGGTATACGGGTGCCGCGGCCGCTCGATGAGGGCACGTGTCGGCGCCGACTCGACGATGCGGCCCGCATACATCACGGCCACCCGGTCGGCCAGCCCCGCCACCACGGCGAGGTCGTGCGTGATCCACAGCAATGCGGTGCTCGACTCGCGGCAGAGGCGCCGTATCTCGTAGAGGATCTGGCCCTGTATGGTGACGTCGAGCGCCGTGGTCGGCTCGTCCGCGATGATGACCTCCGGCTGGTGAAGCAGCGCGATGGCGATGCTGACCCGCTGCCGCATGCCGCCCGATAGCTCGTGCGGATAGGCATCGAGGCGCTTTTCCGGCGCGGGAATGCCCACGCGCACCAGGCTCTGCAATGCCCGGGCGCGAGCTTCCTTCTTCGACACCTTCTCGTGCGCGGTGACCGCCTCGACCATCTGGGTGCCGACGCTCAGCACCGGGTTGAGCGTCATCATCGGGTCCTGGAAGATGAGTGCGAGCTTGCGTCCGCGCAGCGAGCGCAGCTGCTCGGGCGATTGGGCGAGCAGATCGCTGGCACCCAGGAATATCTGCCCTTCCACCACGCGGCCGGGCTTGTCGACCAGACCCATGATCGAGAACCCCGTGACGCTCTTGCCCGAGCCCGATTCGCCGACCAGGCCCAGGATCTCCCCTTTCGCCAGATCGAGGTCCACGCCGTCGACCGAGCGCACAGTGCCCTCGCGCGTGGCGAACCAGGTCTTCAGGCCCCGCACCGAGAGCACCGCTTCGTGCTGCCTGTCCGTCGCGCTCAACGTTCGCCCCTGGGATTGATGATCTCGCGGTACCGGTCTCCGACGATATTGAAGGAGAGGATGACGATCGCCAGTGCCATCCCGGGGAAGAGACACAACCAGTAGCGACCCGACATCAGGAAATCGAAGCCGTTGGCCGTCAGCATGCCTAGCGACGGCTCGCTCACCGGCACGCCCACGCCGAGGAAGGAGAGAGCCGCCTCCGCCGCGATCGCTTCGGCGAACTCGATCGTGGCGATCACGATCAGCGGCGGCATGCAGTTGGGCAGCAGGTGCCGCAGAAGCTGTCGGCCGCGGCCGAAGCCCAGGCACACGGCGGCCTCCATGTATTCCCTGTCGCGCTCCACCATGGCCGAGGCCCGTGCCGCACGGGCAAAGTACGCCCAGCCGCCGACGATGAGCGCAATGACCACCTTGTCGACGCCCTTGCCCAGGATGGCCAGCAACACCAGTGCGATCAGCACGCCCGGGAGCGCGAGCTGTATGTCGACGATGCGCATGATGAACGCGTCGACCCAGCCGCGCGCGAACGCCGCGCTGAGGCCCATGAGCGTGCCAACGAGCAGCGCGCCGAGGGTGGCGAGCACGCCGACATACAGGCTGATGCGCAGGCCGAAGAGGATTGCGGAGAGCATGTCGCGGCCCTGTTCGTCCGTTCCCAGCCAGTAGCGCATGCTGCCGTCGCCCGACAGGCTGCCGGGCGGCAACTTCGAGTCGAGGATGTCCAGGCTCGCGAGGTCGTAGGGATTCTGCGGGGCGATCCACGGCGCCAACAGCGCGGCCAGGACGACGAGTGCAAGGACCAGACCGGCGCCGGCCGCCATCCGGCTCTGGAGCAGGCGCACCATGGCGGCGCGCCAACGGCTCTGCGTGCGATGCTTCGCGACGGAGGGTGACATGGATGGCGGCAGCCTGGTCATGCTGCGCGGGCCTGGAGGCGGATACGGGGATCGAGCACGCCATACGTCAGGTCGAGCAGAAGGTTCAGCAGCACAAGGAAGGCCACCACCACCATCACGTAGGCCACGACCACGGGCCGGTCCAACTGAAGGATCGAATCGATGAGCAGCTTGCCGGCCCCGGGCCACGCGAAGATGGATTCGGTGATCACCGAGAACGCCGCGAGCCGCCCGAACTCCATGCCGATCACCGTGATCAGCGGAACCATGAGGTTGCGCAGCATGTGCACGCCGACGATGCGCGAGCGGCGCAGGCCCTTGGCTCGCGCGAACTGCATGTATTCGCTGGTCGCGACCTCCGTGGCTGCGGCGCGGGTCAATCGGGCGAGCAACGCGATCTTGGGCAGCGCGAGGGTGAGCGCGGGCAGCACGATGTGCTTGAGCCCGTCGATGGTGAGAAAGCTCCACGGAATGCCGAAGAGCTCCCGTGTCTCGCCGCGCCCGGAGGATGGCAATGCGCCGGCCCACACGGCCAGCACCATGATGAGCACGATCGCGATCCAGAACGAAGGCAGGCTCAGTCCGACGATCGACAGGCCCATGCCGGCGCGCGAGATCCAGGCGTCGGGCCGCACCGCCGCGTAGAGGCCCAGCGGCACGCCGACGAGCGTCGCGATCAGGATGGCCGTCACGGCGAGTTCCAGCGTGGCCGGCACTCGCTCGAAGATGAGCTGCATGGCGGGCTGTCCGGCCAGGAAGCTGCGGCCGAAATCCGCGTGCAAGGCGCCTTCCAGGAAGCGGCCGTACTGCATCCACATGGGCTGATCCAGGCCCAGGGACTGCGCGACCGCGAGCTTCTCGGCCTGCGTCGCCATCGGGTTGATCATCACGTCGACCGGATTGCCGATCACGAAGACACCGACGAACACCAGCGCCGAGACCGCCAGCAGCACGATGGCGGCCTGTGCCAGCCGCGAGAGGACGAAGGCCGGCATGTTTGCCTACTTGCTGCGCTCGTTCGCGACGGCGCCGGCCGGCTTCACGTACTGCGACATGTAGATCTGGTCGGCGCGGGTGGTGTAGTCGAGGTCCTTGCGCATGGCCATCGCGGTTTTCTCGAAATGCAGCGGGATCACGGCGACGTCATCCTCAACGGCGGTCTTTTCTATCTTGCGTACGAGCGCGATGCGCTCCTTCTCGTCGAGCGTGGAGGCCGCGCGGTTGATCATCGCCGTCACCTCGGCGTTGTTGTAGCGCTCGTAGTTGGTCGCGCCGTCGCCGGGTTTGTCGCCGCGCGCGGCGAAGAGCGCGCGCATGCGGTCGGTCGAGACGGTATCGCCCCAGCCCGCGATATGGCTCGGGTAGTCATAGGCCACCAGGTTCTTGAAGAAGATCGCGGTGGCTGGCGTGTCTAGCGATACCTTGACGCCCGCGCGTCCCCACATCGACGCCACGGCCTGCGCGACCTTCGAGTCGTTGATGTAGCGCCCGTTGGGTGCACCGAGCGTCATCGTGAAGCCATTGGGGTAGCCCGCTTCCTGAAGCAGCTTCTTCGCGCCAGCGAGATCGGCCGGCGGCAGCTTCGCCTCGGGCGTACCGCCTTCCATCATCGGCGCGATGACGCCGGCGGTGGGAAGGCCCACGTCGTCCATGATCCGCTCGCCGAGCACCTTGCGGTCGATCGCCATGGAGAGCGCGCGACGCACGCGCACGTCCTTCAGGGGATTGGCGGCGAGCCCCTGGAAATCAGGCGCGGCGCCGTCGAGGCCGATGTAGATGAGGCGCGTCGTAGGCACGCTGGAGACCTTCAACTGAACGTCCTTCATCAGGCGGGGCAGATCATCGGGCGCGGGGTCTTCGATGATGTCGACGCCGCCCGAGAGCAGCGCACTCAGGCGCGCGGCGGGGTTGGTGATGAAGCGCAGGACCACTTTCTGCCAGGCCGGCGGCGGTCCCCAGTATTGGGGATTGCGTTCCAGCACGATCTCGGCACCACGGTTCCAGGAAGCGAAGACGAATGGGCCCGTGCCGATCAAGCCATCACCCGCATTGAGCTGTGCCGTGGTCTTGCCCTCGGGTGCCGGGCCCGAGGCGCGCTTCTTCGACATGATCATCAGCCGCTCCAGCGAGCGCGGCAGGCTGGGGCTCGGCGTCTCGGTCTCGATGCGCACCACGAGCGGGTCTACCGCCTTGGCTTGCTTGATGCCGCGCGCGAACACCGCCATCGGCGACGGGCTGTTCGGCACCTTGAGCAGGCGATCGAGCGAGAAGACCACGTCGTCCGCGGTGAACGGCGTGCCGTCCGAGAACTTCACGCCCGAGCGCAGCTTGAACTCCCACACCGTGGGCTCGACCAGCTTCCATTCCGTGGCGAGCGCAGGTGCGAGTTTCATGTCCGGGCCCGAAGTCACGAGTGGCTCGAAGATGTGCTGCGACACCTCCATGTCGATAGTGATCGCGCGGAAGCCCGGGTCGAGCGACATCGGCTCGCCCTTCATGCCCACGGTGAGGGTCTGAGCGCAAAGCGGCGCGGCCAGTGCCGCGAGAACCGCCGCCACCATGAGGTTCTGGCGCGGCACGACAACACGAACGAAGCACTTCATTTGCAGTTCCTCAGGAGGCGTTGGAGCGCAGATAACGCTCGGTCAGTCGAACCCAGTAGCTGGCGGCGACGGGAAGGAGTTCGTCATTGAAGTCGTAGCCAGGGTTGTGCACCATGCAGCCGCCAGTGCTGTGGTGGTCGCCGGTACCGTTGCCCATGGTGAAGTAGGCACCCGGCACCGCTTCAAGCATGAAGGAGAAGTCCTCGCTGCCGGTGACGGGGCGCATGTTCGGGATCAGGCAATCTTCGCCGAGCCAATCCACCGCGACTTCGCGGGCGAGGATGGTGGCCGCGCTGTCGTTGATGGTGGCGGGGCAGCCCCACCCGTAGTCGACGTCGGCTTCGCATTGCAGAGCCGCGGCCTGTCCATGCGCCACTTCCGTGATCCGGGTACGCAGCCACTCGCGTATCTCCGGCGTGAACGCGCGCACCGAGAGCGTCAGCTCCACTTCGTCCGGGATCACGTTGGAAGCCTCACCCCCATGGATCGCGCCCACGGTGATGATGGCCGTGTCGCGCGGGTCGGTATTGCGCGAAACGATGGTCTGGAGCGCCAGCACCAGATGCGCGGCACCCACCACCGGATCGGTCGCGCGGTGGGGATTCGCGCCGTGGCCACCCTTGCCGCGGACCGTGATGCGCACCGTGTCCGAAGAGGCCATGAAGGTGCCGGCCAGGAAGCCGAAGGAGCCTACGGGTTCGCCCGGCATGTTGTGCAGTGCGAACACCATGTCGCAAGGAAACATGTCGAACAAGCCGGCCTTCACCATGATCTCGGCGCCGCAATCACGTTCTTCGGCCGGTTGAAAGATGACGTGCAGCGTGCCGTCGAAGTTCCTGGTCTTGGCAAGGTGTCGCGCTGCCGTCAACAGGATCGCGGTGTGACCGTCGTGCCCGCAGGCGTGCATGACACCTGGGTTCCGGCTCGCGTATTCGAGTCCGGTCGTTTCCTGGATCGGCAGCGCGTCCATGTCGGCCCGCAGGCCCAGGCGCCGCGCGCTGCTGCCGCACTTCAGCGTGCCGATCACGCCGGTTCCGGCCAGGCCGCGGTGGACCTCGAAGCCCCACTCGCCGAGCATCTGGGCGACGAGATCGCTCGTTGCATGTTCCTCCAACGAGAGTTCGGGATTGGCGTGGATCCTGTGCCTGATCGCGACCATTTCGCCTTCGATCGCGCGAACGCCTGAAATTACCGTGTCCAAATCGACTCCTGGATGAGTGTGCTTGCTTGAAATCAACGAGAGGCGGCGAGCGCCTGCGCCAGATCGGAAATGAGATCGTCCGGGTGCTCGAGCCCGACGGAGAGCCGGAGCAGGCCTTGCGGCACGGTGCTGTCCGGGCCGGCGATCGAAGCGTGATGTTCGACGAGGCTTTCCACGCTGCCGAAGCTGGTGGCGCGCGTGAAGAGCTTCAGCCGTGCCGCGAGCGCCAGCGCTGCGGGCTTGCCGCCCTCCACCTCGAACGACAGCATGCCCCCGAAGCCAGTCATCTGGGCGTGCGCGAGCGCGTGCGTACTGTGACCGGGCAGGCCCGGGTAGTGGACCGCGATCACGCCGGGTTGTTCGACCAGGAACTCGGCCACGCGCTGCGCATTGGCGCAGTGCGTACGCATCCGCAAAGGCAGGGTCGGCAGCGAACGCATCAGCAGCCAGCAATCGAATGGCGCGAGGACGCTGCCGCCGTAGACCTGTGCCGCGCGAACCGCCTCGAAGTGTCCGTCGGCCTCGCGGGAGACGACCACCCCGCCGAGCACGTCGCTGTGGCCGCCCAGGTATTTGGTCGCGGAATAGGTGACGATGTCGCAACCGAGCCGCAGCGGCTGCTGCACGACGGGACTTGCGAAGGTGTTGTCGGCCACGACGCGCGCGCCCCTCGCATGGGCAAGTTCAGCCACGGCAGCGATGTCGATGCAATGCAGGAGTGGGTTCGAGGGCGTCTCGATCCATACGATGCGGGTGCGCGGCGTGAGGGCGTCGCGAACGGCATCGATCGCACGCATGTCCACGAACGAAGCCTGGACGCCCCATCTGGCGAAGATGCGTTCGAGCACATTGACGGTGCCGTAGTAGCCATGGATCGGCGCGACGACGTGATCGCCCGGTAGCAAGCCCTGGAACACGGCGCTCGCTGCGGCCACGCCTGAGCTGAATGCCGCGCATGCGCTGCCTCCGTCCAGCAGGGCCAGTGCTTCTTCCAGCGCCGCGCGGCCCGGGTTTCGGTTGCGGCCGTACATGAAGCCACGTGAATAGCCTCCGTCCTCGTCGCGCTCGAAAGTGGTCGAGAGCTGGATGGGCATGGCCACCGCCCCGGTTCCTCTGTCCACGCCGCGACCGGCGTGGATCGCAAGTGTCTCCAAACGATATGTGGCGAGTTCGCGATGGCGCGCGCTGTTCATGCGTGGACTTCAAACTGTGTGGAGCCGCAGGTCTGTTGCAGCAATGTGGCGAATCTAAGACTCGTCAAATCCAAAGTCCAATGCATTGTTGTATGACTTATGATAATTTGAACTCATCATTTGTGGGGTCCGCCATATGACTCTCGTTCAACTCAGGCACGTGGTGTCGCTCGCCGCGACGGGGTCGTTCACTGCATCGGCGCGTGAGGCCTGCCTGACCCAGCCAGCCCTCAGTCGTAGCATCCAGGCGCTCGAAGATGAACTGGGCCAGCCACTCTTCGACCGCATCGGCCATCGAAGCGAGTTGACTGCTTTCGGGCGTGAGATCGTGCGGCGGGCGCGTCAACTGATCGTCGGCGCGGACGAACTCGTGAGTTGCGGCAGGCGCATGGCTGAAGGCCATGCCGGCTCGCTGCGAGTCGGACTGGGGTCGAGTCCGGCCGCTTTGCTCATGACGCCGATCTTGGAACTCGCCAGCGCTGGAGATTCGTCGCTGCATGTGTCCTGCTCACACGGCGATTCGGAGCAGCTGGTTCGAGGCTTGCGCAATCGGACGCTCGACGCGCTTGTTCTGGAAGTGCGCTCTCTCAAGCCTGCGTCCGATCTCAAGGTGGGATCGATCGTCGAGATGCGCGGGGCCTTCATGTGTCGCGCGGGTCATCCGCTCACGCGCGTACGCGGGGGCATTGCGTTTTCAATGCTCGAGAAGTACCCCATTGCCTCCACCCTTCTGGATGACGAGATTGCGAGACAGATGATCGAAGCCTATGGGCCACGAGCACACCCAGAGGAATGCCTTGCCGCGCAATGCAATGACTTCAGCAGCCTGATCGATGTGGTTCGTCGAACGGATGCCATCTTGCTGGGCGTCAGAAACGCTGCCCCGGACCTCATCGAGCTCCGTGTGCATCCGGCGATGGGCGGCATGTCCCGCTTCGGTCTTGTCACGCTGGCCGATCGCGCTGAGGCCCCGGCGCTGCCGCTCCTGCGTCAATTGCTCGTGAGCCGGCTGGTAAATGGATGAGCCCTTCCTGTTGGAGCTTCGCTGCCGGCCTTTCGTCGGGCCCACCGGCAATCTCAAACGGCCAGATCGCGATCCTGTTCGACCAGCAGCACTTCGGCAGCGAGATGAACGGTCAACGGCGCGGCCGGTCCGGTTGGCAGCACTGCGCAGGAACTTGCGGATCCCACCTGGGCGGAAACGAAGATGCGGGATGAAGTGGTGAAGGCGAGAAACATCGCTCCGGCGCAAAAGCCCGGCCGCGCGGCGTCGTCAACGACCCAGCGATTGCGGCTCGTCGCGGGCTCACTGCCTGCCCTCGGCCAGCGGCAGCACGAAAGCCGCCACCTCGGCATCGCTGATCGGCGTCAAGGGCAGGTCGAAGGCCTCCCGCATGCGCGCCAGCAGGGCCTGTGCCCACAGCGCATTCCACGCCAGGCCGCCGTGGTCGTCGGCCAGCAGGGCGTTGTGCGGATCGTCGCCGCGGGTGTTGCTCACCTTGAGCCTTCCGCCGATCTCGATGGTGGTCTGCGGGTCCAGATCGTCCGGCGAAGCCTGTGCGCCCCAGTGGCTGCCCGACCAGGCGGAATCGTCGAAGAAGGCGGCGTTCGGCTCGTCCTTCACCAGCTTGCGAAGCGAGTCGTTGAAGCGCGCGATGGCCTGCTGCATGCGGGCCCGGGCGGGCACGGTGCGCAGCGTCTTGATGTAGTCGGTGTCGGCCGTGTCCTCGACGATGCCAACCACCAGGACCTTCACGCCGGGATGCGAGGCGTGGATGTGCTCGATGCTGCTGGCGAGCTGCCGGGTGCAGTAGTCGATCACCGCGTCGACCTCGGGCGCATCGGGCTTCTCCGATGGCAGGTCGCCGAGCATCACCCAGTCGATGGTGCCGATCCGTATCACCACCACGCCGTTGCGCCAGCGGGCCGGATCGCGGTCCATCATGTCGACCAGCCTCGGCACCTGGCGAAAGCGCTGGCGCAGGCCGACGCCCATCAGGTTGGTGCAGCTCGAACCACTGCGGGCGAAGTTGTAGAGGTAGTCGCGTTTCGCCGGGGCTCGGCCGCCCTCCATGCCCAGCAGCTCGCGCGCCCACGAGACCATCGGCGGCCGGCCCCATTCGACCCAGGGACCGGGATCGAGCTCGTTGCCGCGCAGGCGCGCGAGGACCTCGTTCCAAAGGAAGGTCCTGGGCCGGAGCGCACCGCCGCGCTCGGGCGCTCCCGGAGGGAAGGCCAGCGTGTCCTGGTACGAATGGGCGCCTGAATCGCCGATCACGCCGAGCGCGATCGCGCCCGCGGGCGGCGGCTTGGCGTGCCGCCCGTCGTCTCCGTCGGGATACAGCGCCAGCCACAGCCAAGCCGCGACGGCGAACAGAACCAGGGAGCCCAGGGTCCAGCGCCGCCACCTCATTCGCTGCTCCCCAGGCTGCCGCGGCCCTGGCTGCCTTGCTGGATTTCGGGGGGGATGGGGCTCAGGTGCAGGTCGTTCTCCAGGATGGATTTGATGGCGGCCAGGTCGGCGTCGAACCAGTTGTCCTCATGAGCCTCGTCCTCGCAGACGAAATGGTGGCGCTGCCCGAGGCCGACTGCCAGCGAATGGAAGTAGTTGCCCGGGTTGGCGGTCGAATACAGCGCAACCACGTCGATGTCGCCGGAGAACAGGATCGTGCCCAGGCCCGCGCCGTGCGCCCCGACCACGATCTCGGCGGAATGGAACAAGGACACTTGCTGTTCGAAAGGCAGCTTCTCCAGCTGCACGCTTCGGAAGCCGTAGGCGGACAGCAACTCGCAAAGCGCATCCTCGTTGCGCACCCGGCGGTGGCCGGCATTGCGCCGGCTGACGTAGATGCGTTCGCTCTTGGTGTGCGACGCCGGCAGGCCGATGCGACGGAAGATCGGCTGGCGGATGCCGTCGATGTAACCCGCAGGCAGTTGGCCGATGCACAGCCCGGACAGCAAGGTGGACCAGAGCAGGCACTCCGGCTGCAGCCAGACATCGACGTTGCTGTCCAGGTATTCGAGCCGGAAGTTGGCGGGCAACAGCGCCTCCAGCGTGTAGCGCTGGAAGCCCAGCGCGGTCTGCGGCATGAAGAGGGTCACTGTCCGCCCGGCCGCGGCCCGCTCCAGGGTCTGCAGCTTGGGCAGGCAATCGATCATCCAATGCCAGAAGTTCTCGGCATTGCAATAGGCCAGCGTGGCCCAGAGGCCGGCGACCTTGCGCACCTGTTGCGGACGGCGCTTGCGGAAGGGCTGGTACAGCAGGTGCCGATGCTCCAGGCCCTCGTCGACGAGGACCTCGAAATCGCGGGTGCAGACCATGCCGCTGCGCACGTGGACATGGGCGTTCGGGATTTCGCAGACGAAGATGTCGGCACGCTGGAACCAGCCTTCGCGGTGATACTGCGCGACCTCGAAGAAGCGGTCGGGCGCGCCGGAACCGATCTGCACGCGCTCGGCGGGATGCAGCATCTGCAGATTGCGCACGCCGCCACCAGGGAGCGCAGCAGCTTCGGCCGCCCCGATCGTCTTGCCGATGTAGCGCGCCGGAAAGGTCGCAATCAACGCATCGATGCCCAGATTGCGAACGCGGTTCGCTGCATTGAACAGGGCCGGGGCTCGCAGCAGCCCGTTGCGCACCTGGTTGCGGAAGCGGCGGCCGAGGCCTGGCCGGGGGGCCTTCGCCGCAGGCGGAGCTTCAGCCATTGCGTGGCGCCCGTCGAAATTGCGGGCGCATGCCGCCGGCCGCTGCGATCCAAGTCATGGCAGAACCCATCCCCTTATTCGATTGACGCCCCGCGCGTACCCGCGACACGCGGCAGCCATCCTGGTTGAAGACCCATCGAGACCCGGGCCAGCAAGACTGCTCGTGCCAGGGTGGCACATGTTAATTGACGGGTCCCGGTGTCCCCGTGTTTTCAGCCGGCTATCGGGCTTCGGCCTGCGACCCGGCGCGCGGCACGACCGGGGCCATGCCAGGGCTGAAGACATAGGCCAGGAGGCCGAGCAAGGCGAGCGCGGCCGCGAGGCCGAAGATGCGGCCATAGGTGGCCGCCGCGGCGGTGTTGGCGATCTGGCCGGCATTGGCGATCAGGCCGAAGGCCCAGGCGGTGATGGCCGATCCGAGAAAGACGAAGGTGTTGAGCAGCCCGAGTCCGCGCCCGCGCATCGCGGGTTCCAGCAACTGGCGGGCGTGCCCCATGACCAGCGGATGCAGCACCCCGAGCGTGGCCAGCATGGTCAGGAGCGCCAGGTCGGGCCACAGCTGCGCCGCAGGGAACAAGGACAGCGCCAGGCCGCAGGCGAGCGACACGCAGGTCCAGCCCAGCACCGTGCTGCGCATCGACCAGCGCCGCAACAGCCAGGGCAGCGCCATCGCTGCACAGAAGGCACCGACGCTGAGCGCCGCGAGCGCCGCGCCCCGGGCGCCGGCCGAGAGCCCGAAGACGCTGGCCAGATACGGACCGCCCCAGGCATTGCGGAAGGTCGTGCCGGCGGCCATGGCCATGCACATCGGGATCAAGGTCCAGAGCGCCGGCCGGGCGAGCAGGCGGATGCTCGCGTGCAGCATGCGGGCCGGGCTCTCCCGGCGCGCCTCGGCATGCCCGTGGTCGCGCACATTGCGCCACACCGCGACGCAGGCGACTCCCATGCAGAAGGCCGGCAAGGCCAGCGAGGCTCGCCATCCGAACACATGCACCGCCCAGCCCAGCGGCGCGGTCGCGCACAGCGCACCCAGCATGCCGACGCCGTTGGCGCGGGTGATGAAGTCGGGATAGCGCTGCGGCGGCAGTTTCTCGGAGGCGTAGTGCATCAGGCCCATGAAGATCGGCGCGCAGGCCAGCCCGAGTCCGGCCTGCGCCAGCATCGCGGTCGCGCCGTTGGGCGCAACGACGAAGAGCGACGCCGACACGGTGCCGAGCGCGAGCAGGAGGCGGGTCGGCGCCCCGACGCCGAAGCGGTCGAAGGCGATGCCCACGGGGATCTGCGCCAGGCCGAAGGCCAGGAAGAAGCACGAGGACAGGGTGCCGAAGCCGGCGGGCGAGAGCTGCAGGTCGTGTTGCAGCTCCGGCGCCATCACCGCGAGGCAGCTGCGGAAGAACTGGCTCAGCGCCATCGCGAAGGTCAGCACGACCAGGCCGCGCGCTGGAGAACGGGAATCCATTTGGCAGAGCGTTGGTGGCAGGGCCGCCGACAGGGGCGGAACACCCGAAATGAGTGGAAAGAAAACTGCTTGGCCTATTGTCGTTGGTGAGAAGACCTTCGACGAGCCGCAAGCGATTCAGAGCTCCCCCCGTAACGCGCGCCGAATGCCGAGGCGGCGACCCGCTTCTCTGAACCAGTCCCTATCCAGGGACCAATGCAGCGGGCTGAGTGAAGACAGCGGGGCACGATGCGGAGCCGGCCTCGGCGAGCGAGTCATATCGTCCGCCAATGGCCGGATACCGAAGCAGTATTTGTTCAATGGCAGCCGGCCTGACAAAGTTCGCTCCACCTCAACACGGCGGCGTGAATGCCGCAATCTCAAAGGACTGGAGTACGGCATGGCCGAAATTGTTTATCGCGTGGTGTCCGCCTGTGGCGCACTGGGTTATGGTTTTCCGAGAGCGTCGTTGCAGACTGCGATCGAGGGCAGGGTCGACGCCATCGTGTCCGATGCCGGCTCGATGGATGCGGGTCCCTATTTCCTCGGCACAGGCGAGGAGTATTTCGAGCGCGAGGCGGTCAAGGCCGACTTCTCGCTGATGGTGGAAGCGGCACGCCAGACCGGCGCACCGGTCATCCTCGGTAGTTGCGGCATGGCGGGCGGACGCCGCAACCTCGAATGGATGCTGGATGTGGCAAAGGAAGTCTTCGCCGAGCAGGGCGTCGGCGACACCAAGGTGGCGGTGATCCATTCGGACCTCGACGCCGAGGTGGTGCTGCGCGAATTGCGCGCCGGTGCCTTGCTGCCCACCGGCGTCGGCCCCGAACTCGACGAGGATTCGCTGCGCGAGAGCACGATCGTGGGCCAGATGGGCATCCATCCGATCATCACCGCGCTCGAGGCCGGCGCCAGATACATCTTCGCCGGGCGCGCCTGCGACATCGCGCTCTTCGCTGCCGACATGGTCCGCCGCGGCATCGACCCGGGCATCGCCTACCACGTGGGCCATGTGCTGGAATGCGGCGCGCTGGCCTGCGACCCGGGTTCGCCTTCGGACTGCCTGGTGGCCGAGATACTCGACGACGGCTCGGCGCTCTTCGTCGCGCCCAATCCGGAACGCCGCTGCACGCCCTATTCGATCGCGGCGCACTCGCTGTACGAGGAGAGTCATCCGCAGTTGCAGTTCTATCCCGAAGGCGTGCTGGTGATGGAGCACACCGAGTTCTTCGCCCGCGATTCGCGCAGCACCGGCATCCGGAACAGCGCGTTCGCCCATGCCGGCAAGCCTTGGCCGCTGTCCATCAAGCTCGAGGGCGCAAGGCGGCTCGGCGCGCGCAAGGTGTCGCTGCTGCACATCGCGGCGGTCGACGTCGCGAAGCTGCCGGCCGAGGTCCTGGTCTATGGCCGCAATGGCGTGCAGTCGTCCGCGGTGCAGCCCGGAGAGCGGGAGCTCGGCATCATCATCGAGACCACCGCGAAGACCCGCGAAGACGCGCTGAAGCTCGCCAGCCTGCTCACGCACTACCTGATCCACTACGGCTACCCGGGCCGCAAGGCGACGGCCGGCAACATCGCCTATCCGCTCTCGCCGAACCTGGTGGCCTTCTCGCGCGGCGACGGCAGCTTCGGCGCGATCGTTCCGAGCGGGACACGCGATCCCGTCTTTTTTGCCAACTACGAGAAGATCAAGGCCGCCGTCATCGCGCTGATCGAGGCGCAGTTCCCCGATGCGCTGGCCAATGCCAGCTACCGCATCATCGACGCCGATGCCGAGCATCCCGCGGTGCTGGTCAGGACCATCGGCCGCGATGCCGAGGCGCTGGCGAGCCGGCACGCGGCCGAGGTTGAAGCCATCACCAGGCTCGCGACGCCGCTGCCCGGGTCGCTGGTCGACCTCGACGCGGCCGATGCCTACGAGTGGTCGCTCTACCACCTGCTGCAGAACGAGGACGTGATCAGGAACACCATGTTCCCGATCAGCTACTACCGAGCCGAAGGCGCGTCCTGGGTCAAGGAAGGCACGGATCGCGCCCGCTACTTCGACATCGGCATCAAGGACTATGCGGGCAGCATCGATGACCGCTCGCTCTCGCTGATCGCCGACGCACCGCAAGCCGCCAAGGCGCAGGGCAGCAGCCGCCTGCTCGACATGGCGGTGGTCATCCGCAGCAAGGATGCCGGCATCAACCGACTGACCTTCGACGTGGTCTTCAACTCCGCGGCCGACTACGAGACTGCCCTGCGCTCGAACCTGTTCCAGAAGGACCAGGTAGCGCGACTGCTGGAACTGGACCCGGCGCGGGTGGTCGGAAGCTTCTTCGTCGACAGCTGCAACGCCATCAAGATCACCATCGACCGGCCCAACATCTCGGCATCGCCCGACGAACGCGACGTCTTCGGCGCGCAGCAGCAGTCGCGCATCGAGCGGCTCATGGTGCCGGTGTTCGCTCACCCCCTGGCCTCGGCCTCGGCGCTCTGATTCGAAACAAGGAGAAGACGACATGACCCGCACCGTCATCCAGCATGTGCTGGCCCGCCTGGCCGAGATCGGCATCGCCGACGTCTTCGGCGTGCCCGGCGACTATTCGTTCCCCATCAGCGATGCAATCTGCCGAGGCAGCGACCTGCGATGGGTGGGCTGCTGCAACGAGCTCAATGCCGCCTACGCGGCCGACGGCTACGCGCGCATCCGCGGCATGGCTGCGCTGTGCACCACCTACGGCGTGGGGGAGCTCAGCGCCATCAACGGCGTGGCCGGCGCCTACGCCGAGCACCTGCCGGTGTTCCACCTGGTCGGCATGCCGCACATGGCCAACCAGGGCGCCCGCGCCCTCATGCATCACACGCTGGGCAACGGCGAATACGACCTCTATCGCAAGATGAGCGAGCCGGTCGTCTGCGCGCAGGCGGTGATGACGCCGCAGAACGTGGCCTACGAGACGGAGCGCCTCATCGCCGAAGCCCTCTATCACCGCCGGCCGGTCTACATGGCATTTCCGGCCGATCTGGCTAACGAGCCGATGCAGGGCGAAGTGCGGCCCTTCGCGCCGCCCGCCAGCGATCCGGCATCGCTCGAGGCCGCGTGCCAAGCCGTTGCGGCTGCGCTCGCCGACGCGAAATCCGCCTGCCTGCTGCCGGGCATCCTGGTGGCGCGCACCGGTGCGCGCTCGGCGATGCAGGCGGTGGTGGACGCGAGCGGCATGCCGTTCGCGACCATGTTCATGGGCAAGTCTGTGCTCGACGAGGCGCAAGATGCCTATCTCGGCATCTACGACGGCAGGCTGATGAATCCTCTGTTGCGCGAATTCGTCGAGGAAGCCGACTGCGCGGTGGTGGTCGGGGCGCCGATGACCGACTTCAACACCGGCGGCTTCACATCGCGGCTGGACCCGCAGAAAACGATCACCATCGGTCACCACCGCACGGTGGTGAATGGCCGCAGCTACCCGAACGTGGAGATGCCCGAACTGCTGCAAGCCCTCGCCGGGCGGCTGCCGCGCCGCCACTGGCCGCGCGCCAAGGCATCGCCCGAGGACGCGCAACGCGTCGGGCGGGGTGCCGATGCCATCGATGCCGCTTCGCTCTATGCGCGCTGGAGCGGATTCATCCGTGACGACGACCTGGTCGTCGCGGAGACCGGCACCGTGTCCATGGGCCTGGGCTTCACGCATCTGCCGCGTGGCGCGCGCTTCCACAACCAGTCGCTGTGGGGCTCCATCGGCTGGGCCACGCCGGCTGCCTTCGGCATCCAGCTGGCGGCGCCCGGACAGCGCGTCGTGCTGTTCACCGGCGAGGGCTCGCATCAGCTCACGGCGCAGGAGATCGGCCAGTTCGGCCGCCTCGGTCTCAAGCCGGTGGTCTTCGTGCTCAACAACAGCGGCTACCTGATCGAGAGGCTGCTCTGCGAAGAGCCCGGCATCGCCTACAACGACGTGGCGAGCTGGCGCTACACCGAGCTGCCGCATGCGCTGGGCTGCACCGGCTGGCAGACGGCCCGGGTGAGCACCTGCGGCGAGCTCGACGACGCGCTCGCCATGGCCAGCCAGTCCGACGGCGGCGTGTACATCGAGGTCGTGACCGATGCCTATGCGGCCGCGCGGCTGGCGGTGAAGCTCGGCGATGCGCTCAAGGCGATGCGCCAGGCCGCCTGAGCCGGTTTGCCGGACGGGCTCAAGAACAAAGAAACGGAGACAACCATGCCCCTTTCACGCCGACAGCTGCTGGCCTTACTGGCCGGTAGCGGCTTCCTCGGTGCCTGGCCTGCCCGGGCGGCCGCGGCGTTCCCCGACAAGGCGCTGCGGCTGATAGTGGCCTTCGCGCCCGGCACCGGCAGCGACGCTCTCGCGCGCATCGCGGCCAACGGGATGTCGCCCTTGCTGGGCCAACCCGTCGTGATCGACAACCGCAGCGGCGCTGGCGGCGCGCTGGGCACCGAGCTGGGCGCCCGCGCGCCGGCCGACGGCTACACGCTGACATTGGTGACCACCAGCACCCTGCTCACCACACCGGCACTCAACCCGAACGTGCACTACCGGGCCGACCGCGACTTCGCGGCAGTTTCGGGACTCGCGCGCTCGCCCTACGTCATCGTGGTCGCCGACCAGCCCGATGCGCCGCACACACTGGCCGAACTGCGGGCGAGGCTGGCCAATGGGGGCGGCTCCTTCGGTTCGCCTGGCGTGGGCACCATCACGCATCTCACCTCCGAGCTCTTCCTCAAGCGGGCCGGCGTCAAGGCGGTGCACGTGCCCTATCGCGGCAGCACCGCCGCGCTCAGCGATGTCGCGGGCGGGCAGCTGGTGTTCGCCTGCGACACGCTGGTGGCCGCACTGCCGCTGATTCGCGGCAAGAAGCTGCGGGCGCTGGCCGTCACCAGCCCTGAGCGCCTGGACGCGCTGCCCGAAGTGCCCACCGTCGCCGAGGCCTTGCTTCCCGGCTTCCAGGTGAGCGCCTGGTGGGGCATCGCCGCGCCGGCCGGCACGCCGGCCGAGGTGGTGCAGCGGCTGTCCGCCGTCGTGCAGCAGACGCTGAAGACCCCCGAGGTGAAGGCGCAGCTCGCGGCCCAGCTGCTGGAGCCCATGCCGCTGGATGCGGCGGCCTTCGCCGCGCTGATCAAGGCCGAACTGCCAGGGTGGACCGACTTCGTCCGGCAGACCGGCATCCGCATCGACTCCTGAAAGAACAGAAGGACCTTCTCGCTCATGGCTGAAGAACTACGCATCGTCGCTCTCAACGGTTGCCTGGGCTACGGATTCGATCCGCGGAGCCTGGCTCTCGGCGCCCAGGCGGCGCCACACATGTACGGCGGCGACGCCGGTTCCACCGATGCCGGTCCCTACTACCTGGGCAGCGGCACCTCGATGGTGCGGCGCGAGCAGATCCGCCGCGACCTGTCGCTGGCCCTGGCGCAGGCGCGCGCCAGCGGGGTGCCGCTGGTCATCGGCTCCGCCGGAATCGCCGGCGGAGAACCCAATCTTCAACTGGTGCGCGAGATCGTGCTCGAATGCGCACGCGAGCAGCAGCTGCACTTCAAGCTGGCGACGATCCACGCCGAGATCGACGCCTCGGTGGTGATGGATGCACTGCGCAGCGGCGGCATCGAGTCGATGCCCGGCGTGCCGGCGCTCAATGAGCGCGATGTGCTTGACAGCGTGAGGATCGTCGGCCAGATGGGCACCGAACCCTTCGCCGATGCGCTGGCGGCGGGCGCCGACGTCGTGCTGGCCGGCCGCGCCTGCGACACCGCGATCTACGCCGCGCTGCCGATCGCGCGCGGCTTCGATCCGGCACTGGCGCTGCACCTGGCCAAGATCATGGAATGCGGCGCGCAATGCGCGATCCCGCAGGGCACCAACGACTGCCTGCTCGGCGTCCTGCGCAGCGATCATTTCCTGGTACGGCCGCTGGCGCCGCAGCGCGTGTGCACCGCCGAATCGGTGGCGGCCCACACCATGTACGAGCAGGGTGACCCGCTGTGGCTGCATGAGCCCGAAGGCCGGGTCGACATGCGCGATGCGCAGTTCGAACAAGTCGATGCGCATACGGTCCGCGTCCGCGGATCGCGCTTCATCCCGACGCCGCAGCTCATGATCAAGCTCGAAGGCGCGCGCCGTTCAGGCTACCGTGCCTTCACCCTGGCCGGCGTGCGCGACAGCGGGGTGATAGCCAACCTGGACGTCATCGAAGCGACGGTGCGCCGGGCGGTGCGCGACAACATGCCGGCTAACGTGCGGGAAGACGACTACCAGCTGGGCTTCCGCTTCTACGGGCGCGATGCTGTGCTCGGCGAACGCGAGCCGATGCGCAGGAGCCTGCCGCATGAGGTGGGCCTGCTGATCGAGGTGGTGGCCAGCACGCAGGCACTGGCCAGTCATGTGCTGTCGCTCGCGCGCTCCTCCGCCTTGCATTGCCCCTTTCCAGGCCGCAAGACCACGGCGGGCAATCTCGCTTTCCCGTTCTCGCCGTCGGACGTGGCGGCAGGCGAAGTCTTCGAGTTCAGCGTCTACCACCTGATGCGCACGCTCGATCAACGCAAGCTCTTTCCCATCGACATGGAGCGCATCTGATGGTCGCCACCCTCCACCAGCTGGCCAGCGTCCTGCGCAGCAAGAACGCAGGCCCCTTCCAGATCACGATCGACCTCATCTTTCCCGATGCGCAGACCTACAGGCGAGTGCTGCAAAGCGGCGTGCTCGATGCTGGAGCAGTCGCCGAGCTCTACCGGGTGGATGCGCGGCAGGTGTCGATCATCGGCTTCGATCGCGTGTCGGCCATCAAGGTGACCATTCCGCGCAATTTCGGCATGCGCGGCAGCGGTTCGGCCTTCGACCGCGACGTCTACGGCGCACAGCAGCATGGGCCGCTTGCGGCACTCGTGGCCTGAAACAAGTCCTGCCTGCGCGCCCCGTCGCCGCCAGGCGGTTGTTGATATAAACGCTCCCTGGCCCTTGCCTCGGAGCCCTCCATCAAGCTACGCCATCTGAACTACTTCGTGAAGATCGTCGATGCGGGCAGCATCTCGCGTGCGGCTACCACGACCTTCGTGGCTCAACCTGCGCTGAGCTTGCAGATCGCCGAACTCGAAGCGGAACTGGGCATGGCGCTTCTGCACCGCAGCGCGCGCGGCGTGCGGCCGACGCAGGCGGGGGAGCTGCTCTACCGCGAGGCGACGCAGATACTTCGCCGGGTCGAGCGCCTGCCCGAGCTCCTGCGGGCCGGCGCCGGGGAAGTGGGCGGATCGGTACGGCTCGGCATCGCCTCGACCCTTGCGGCGGTGCTGGCCGGCGACTTCGTCGCCTATTGCAAGACCCAGCTTCCCAAGGTGACGCTGACGCTGGTTGCGGAAGACAGCGCCTCGATCCGCAGCAAGCTGCTCGGCCATGCGCTGGACCTGGGCATCGTCTTCGATCCGGAGACCACGACCGCGGGTCTGACCCGCGACATGCTGTTTCGCCAGCGCCTGTTCCTGGTCGACCGGGCCCCTTTGCCCTGGCGTGCGGACGGCGTGCGCCTGAACCAACTCGCCGACACGCCCCTGGTGCTTCCGGCGCATGGCAATTCCTTGCGGGCCCTGATCGAGGCGCAGTTCGCCCGCGCCGGCCTGATGCCCGTTGTGGCGGTCGAGGCCAACGTCTTGAGCAGCATCGCCTCGGCCGTCCTGTCGGGCGTCGGCGCGAGCATCGTGCCCCTCGGCGAGTTCGCAGGTACGGCCTGGCAGGACAGCCTGGCGGCCGTGCCCATCAAGCCTCCGATCTACCAGATCGCATGCTCCACCTGGGCCGTCGACGCGGACTTCAATTCCGCGGGCGAGGCGGTCCGCGCTCTGCTCGGGCCATTCACGCGCCAGGTGATGCAGCGCAAGGCAAAGGCGGGGATGACTCCGATGGAGAACGGTGAGGAGGCCTAGGACCTCGGTGCACCTGACTTCACCCGCCCTTCGCTGTCGAAAGTCTCGCGCCGAGCCGACGGCATCCGACGTCTTCGACGCTCAGCGCCCGCCCGCCAGCAATTGCTCGACCAGGGCCGCGGTGCCGAGCAGGAATCGATCGTCGTGCCAGCGGCCGGTGAGCTGCAGGCCGATCGGCAGGCCCAGCGCGCTCTTGCCGCAGGGCATCGAGAGGGCAGGATGGCCGGTGAGGTTCATCGGATAGGTGTAGGGATACCAGGCGCCGCGAATGGTGCCGGCGGCCTCGCCGTCGATGGTCACGATGCCGTTCGGGTCCTGCTCGATCGGAAGCGGCGGCGCCGACAGCGTCGGCGAGACCAGCAGGTCGAAGCGATCGAAGAGCGCCTGCAGCTGTGCGAAGCAGCGCGTGCGCGCGAAGCCGGCCTCGTGCAGCGCGACCGCGCCGTGGCCGCGCCCGCGCCGCACCGCGCCGACGAGCGACGGATCGAGCCGTGCCTCGAAGCGCTCCAGCTGGCTGCCGACGCGGGCTGCCAGCATCGATTCGAGCACGACCAGGAAGTGCGGCTCGAGCGCGACGAAGTCGAGCTCCACCATCTCGACGATCGCGCCCTCGCGCTCCATCAGGCGCACGGCGGCGGTGGTCGCGCTTTCGACTTCGGGATCGAGCCGGTTGCCGGCGCGCGGCAGCCATGCGACGCGCATCCCGGCGAGCGTGTGCGGCACCGCGCGGCCTGGCGGCGTCGGCGCCTGGCCGAAGGGATCGCGTGCATCGTGGCCGCGGATCGCCTCGTAGAGCAGCGCGGTGTCGGCGACATCGCGCGCCATCGGCCCGACGTAGGAGTTGGCCGAGAAGAGGTCCGGCGGCTGCAGGTTGGCGACGTTGCCCAGGGTGGGCTTCATGCCCACGATGCCGCAGCAGGACGCGGGTATGCGCACCGAGCCGCCGCCGTCGGTGCCGAGCCCGATCGGTCCCATGCCCGCGGCCACCGCGACCGCGGCACCGCTGCTGGAGGCGCCGCAGGTGAATCGCGCGTCGATCGGATTCAGCGTCTGGCCGAAGATCGGCGCGCTCGCCGCCTGCTTGTGGCCGAACTCCGGCGTGGTCGTCTTGCCGATCAGGATCGTGCCGGCCGCCTTCGCGCGCGCCACCGGGATCGCGTCTTCCTGCGGCACGAAGTTCTCGTACAGCGCCGAGCCCATCGTGGTGCGCACGCCCGCGGTCAGCGTGAGGTCCTTCACCGCGAAGGGCACGCCGTGCAGCGGCGGCAGCCTGTCGCCGGCCATGACGCGGCGCTCGGCCTCGCGCGCGGCATCGAGCGCCTGGTCGGCCGTCACCGTGATGAAGGCGTTCAGCTCGCGCCGCGCCTCGATCCGCGCGAGCGCGGCCTCGACCGCCTCGACCGGCGAGACGTCCCGGCGCCGGATGCGCGCCGCGAGTTCGCGCGCGCTGAGATCCGCAAGTTCTTTCATCGATGTCCTCCTCGGTTCAAAGCATCCATCGGCCGCCGTCGACGAGGATCGTCTGGCCGGTGATGAAGCGTGCCTCGTCGCTGGAAAGGAAAGTGACCAGCGCGGCCACGTCCTCGGGTTCGCCGACGAAGCCGGCGGGCGTGCCGGCGCGGATGCGCGCAAGCACCTCGGGCGATAGCCTGTCGTGCGCCCGGGTGCGGATCGCGCCCGGGCAGACCGCATTGACCGTGACGCCGTCGGCCGCCAGCTCGCGCGCCAGTGCGCGGGTGAACCCGACCACGCCGAGCTTGGCGGCCGCATAGTCGGCCAGCCCTCTGTCGCCGACCAGCGCGGCGTCGCTGCTCATGTTGACGATGCGGCCACGGCCGCGCTGGCGCATCGACGGCGCGATGCGGCGCGAGGCGCGCATGGCTGTCAAGAGCGACACCTCGAGCACGAAGCGCCAGGTGCCCTCCTCCGAATCGACGAAGGGACCGCCCTTCTCGCGCGCGCTCTGGCCGACGTTGTTGAACAGCACGTCGACCGGGCCGAGCACGGATTCGACCTCGTCGAAGAAGGCAGCGGAGGCCGCGGCGTCGGTGCAGTCGCCGTTGCGCGCGATGGCGACGTCGCCCGCCAACGCGCTGGCGTCGAGGTCCATGACCGCGACTTTCGCGCCGTCCTGCGCGAAGCGAAGCGCCGTGGCGGCGCCGATGCCGCTGCCGCCGCCGGTGACGACGGCCACGCGGCCATCGAAGCGCCGCGTGGCAGCGGAGAGGTTGTGCGAGCTTGTCGTTGGCATGCGGTGTCTTCCCGGGGCGTTGGCGGGCCGCGGCCCTAGTGGTAGCTGCGCCCGCCGTCGACCGCGTGCGCGGTGCCGCTGACGTAGCTCGATGCATCGCTGCTCAGGTAGAGCACCGCCTCGGCCAGTTCATCGGGCCCGGCGATCCGGCGCAGCGCATAGCGGTCGCGGATCTTCTGCAGGCCGGCCTCGGGGTCGGGCGCGTTCTCGTAGCTGGTGCGGAAGAGCGGCGTATCGACCGCGCCGGGACAGACCGAGTTGACCCGGATGCCGTCGGCCGCGAGTTCCATCGCCAGCGCCTTGCCGAACATGATGAGTCCGGCCTTGGTCGCGCAGTAGGCGCTGCGGCCGGGCAGCGGCACCAGGCCGGCGGCCGAGGCGATGTTGACGATGGTGGCGCCGCCGGCCTGGCGCAGGTGCGGCAGCGCCGCGCGGCAGACCATCATCGGGCCGGTCAGGTTGACAGCGAGAGTGCGGGCCCATTCGGAGTCGTCGATCTGGTCCAGCGGCTGCATGTGGTCCACGCCGGCGGCGTTGACGAGCGCGTCGAGGTGGCCGAGCCCTGTCGCGGCCTGCGCCACGGCGGCATCGACCTGAGCCCCTTGCGAGACGTCGCAGCGCAGCGCCAGCATGCGCCCTGCGGCGCCGGCCGTCTCGCGCAGGGCGAGCGCGGCGCGCTCCAGTGCCTCGGCATCGCGGTCGGCGATGGCGACTGCGGCGCCTCGCTGCAATGCCAGCCGCGCCACCGCGAGGCCGATGCCGCTCGCGCCCCCGGTGACCAGGAAGGCCCGGCCTTCGAAGGATCCGCGCGCGCCGCTGCCGCTCATCGCGCGGCCTGCCGCAGCCGCGGCCGCATGTCGTCGGTGATCACGTCGCAGCGATCGATCCATACATCGGGATGCGCCTGCGCATGCTGCAGCAGGCCTTCGAGCACCTTCAGCCGCGAGGGCTGGCCGATGATCTCGGGATGCATGCCGACCATCATCATGCGGTCTTCCTCATAGAGCACGTCGAACTCGCTCTTCCAGGCTTCCAGCACCGCGGACGGCGCCTGCAGGGTGCGCCCGGGCAGCACGATCGAGTATTGCCAGAAGGGCGCGTCGTCCAGCACCCAGCGGAATGGCAGCTCGACGATGTCGGTGCGCTGGCCGCCGATCTCCAGCAGGTAGGGCGAGTCGTCGTCGAAGAAGTTAGACGAATAGTCGAAGCCGTATTCCTTGATGAGGTCCAGCGTGATGTCGCTGAACTCCGCCGCCGGCGAACGCCAGCCGCGCGGCCGGCTGCCGACGATGCGGGTGAGCACGTCCATGCCGCGCTGCATCTCCTCGCGCTCTTCCTCGGGCGAGAGGTTGACGATCCAGCGATGGCTGTAGCTGTGGTGCGCGACCTCGTGGCCGCGATCCACCGTTTCGCGCACCAGCGCCTCGTTGCGCTCGGCCACCCAGCCCGGTATGAAGAAGGTCGCGTGCACGCCGTAGCGCTCCAGCAGCTTCAGCACGCGCGGCATGCCGACCTTCCAGCCGTAGGCGCCCTGGGACATCAGGATCGGGCGCTTGGCATGGGACGGGTCGCGGGCGGTCCACATCGTCTCGGCGTCGAGGTCGAAGGTCAGCATCAATGGAAATCCCTTGCTCGTGACTGGCACAGCACTACTCCTTGGATCGAATGGGGTCAGACATATTTGTGGAAGCCGGTCCAGCGCTCGGCGAGGACCAGCGCGACGCCGGTGACGGCGATCAGCAGGGTCGAGACAGCGGCGATGCTCGGATCGACGCCCTGCTCGACCGATGTGAAGATCTTCACCGGCAGGGTGTTCTGGCTCGCCGACAGCAGGAACACGGTCACCGGCACGTTGTCGAGCGAGGTGATGAAGCCGAAGAGACCGCCAGCCACCAGGCCCGGCTTGATGAGCGGCAGCGTGACCAGGCGGAAGGCGGTGCGGCCGTCGGCGCCGAGCACATGGGCTGCATCCTCCAGGCTCGGATCGACCGACGCCAGCGCGGTGAGGCAGGCCCGCACCACATAGGGCACGGTGATGACCACGTGCGCGAGCCAGAGCCCGACGGTGAAGCCGCGCAGGCCGGTCAGCGTGTAGTACTGCAGCAGCGCGACCCCCAGCACCACCGAGGGCAGCACCAGCGGCGCCATCACCACAGAGGTCAGGAATTCGGCGCCGCGCACCATGCGCCTGTGCAGGGCATAGGCGGCTGCCAGACCCAGCACGGTCGAACCCGCCGTGGCCGACACCGCAAGCCAGAGGCTGGTCCAGGCGGCGCCCAGGTAGTCGCTGTCGGTCAGCACCACCTCGAACCAGTGCAGGGTCAGGCCCTTCGGCGGGATCGTCAGGTAGGCAGTCTTGCTGAAGGCGGCCAGCACCACCACCAGCACCGGCACCTGCAGGAAGGCGATGATCGCCACAGAGACGGTGGCCAGGCCCCATCCGGGCTTGTCGTCCAGCTTCATGACTGGCCCCCCCAGCGCTTCGCGAGCCGGCTCGACAGGCCGATGATGACCAGGGTCATCGCGGTCAGCGTGAACGAGAGCGCGGCGCCCGATGGCCAGTCCAGGGTCTGGAGGAAGTCGTCGTAGATCAGCGTGGCCATCACCTTGTAGGTCGGCCCGCCCAGCATGCGCGGCGTGACCAGCGCGCTGATGGTGAGCACGAAGACCAGGATCGATCCGGCCAGGATCCCGGGTGCGCTCAGCGGCAGGGTCACCGACCAGAACACGCGCGGCCGGCTGGCGCTGAGCGTATAGGCGGCGGCCTGCACGTCGCGCGGGATCGCCTGGATCGTCGGCACCAGCATCAGCACCATGAAGGGCAGGAAGATGTGCGACATGCCCAGCAGCAGGCCGGTGAGGTTGAACATCAGCTTGATCGGCCGCTCCAGCAGGCCCAGGTCGATCAGCAGGTTGTTCACCAGGCCACGGTTGGCCAGCAGCGCGATCCAGCCGAAGGAGCGCACCACCAGGTTGAGCAGCATCGGGAAGATCACGAGCATGGTCAGCGCGAATCGGATGCGCGGCGTGGTCCGCGCCATGTAGTAGGCCAGCGGGTAGCCCAGCAGCAGGCAGATCAGGGTGACGCCGAAGCCCAGCTGCAGCGTGCGCACCACGACTTCGCGGTAGTAGTCGTCGGTGAGGATCTGCGTGTAGTTGACCAGCGTCCAGCGATCGCTGATGCCGGTGCCGGCAACGTATTCGCGAAGGCTCAGCGGCAGCATCATCAGCACTGGCGCGATGAAGACCAGCAGCAGCACCAGCATCAGGGGCGACACCAGCATGAGGCCGGCGCGGCGGGGGGTGTTCGGCTCCATCGTCGTCGCTTCAGCCGACCGCATTCACGTAGACATGCCGCGGATCGATCGCGACGCGCGCGCCCTGCCCCGGGGCCAGTTCGGCATCCGGGCCGCTGGAGGGCGCCTCCACGATCAGCTCGGGGCCGCCGTCCATGGCCACCACGTATTGCACCCGGGCGCCGACGAACGAGCGCAGCATCACGCGGCCCGGATGGCCGGCAGTCTGCGGCCCGGCGAGCCGCAGGTCTTCCTGGCGAAGCACCACGTCGACCGCGCTGCCGGCCGGAAGCACCGGTGCACCGGCGACCGGCAGGCGCAAGCCCTGGCCCAGCTCGACCTGGGTGTCGCCGCCGATCTGCAAGAGCTTTCCGCGCAAGCGGTTCGGCCGGCCGATGAAGCTGGCGACGAAGCCGGTCGCCGGACGGCGGTAGATCTCCTCGGGGGTCGCGAACTGCTGCACCACGCCATGCGCCATGACGCAAACGCGATCGGACATCGAGAGCGCCTCGCCCTGGTCGTGCGTCACGAAGAGCGTGGTGATGCCGACTTCGCGCTGCAGCCGCTTGAGCTCGAACTGCATCTCGTCGCGCAACGCCGCGTCGAGGTTGGACAGCGGCTCGTCGAAGAGCAGGATGGCGGGCCGCGGCGCGATCGAGCGCGCCACCGCCACCCGCTGCTGCTGACCGCCCGAGAGCTGGCGCGGATAGCGTTCGCCCAGGCCCGCCAGCCGAACGCTGGCCAGCGCCTCATCGACCCGCTCCTTCAATGCCTGCCCTTCGACGCGCTGGCGGCGCAGCCCGAAGGCCACGTTCTCGAACACCGTCATGTGCGGGAAGAGCGCATAGGACTGGAACACCAGCCCGATGTTGCGACGGTTCACCGGCAGCTGCGTCACGTCGCGATCGTCGATCGATATCCGGCCGGAAGTCGGCGCGATCAGGCCGGCGACCATGCGCAGGATGGTCGTCTTGCCGCAGCCCGACGGCCCGAGCAGGGAAACGAATTCGCCGTCCCGGATGGCGAGGGAGACCGAGCTCACCGCGGTGTGGTCGGCGTAGCGCTTCTCCAGCGCCTCGAGGGTCAGGTGCGGCACGCAGGGCTCCGGCTCAGCGGGCGACTTCGCGCTGCCAGCGCTTGGTCCACTCGGGCAGGCCCTTCATCACCGCATCGGGGTCGGGGAACCACATCGCGTCGAAGCTGGCGCCGTTCGGCACGATCTTCGCGGCCTTGTCGGAGAGCTTGACCTGCGTGTTCACCGGACCCGCGTACTTGCGATCGGCGAAGCAGGCCTGGCCGTCGCGCGAAAGCACCTCGTCGATGTACTTGAGCGCCAGCGCCGGGTTCTTCGCGCCCTTGGGGATCACCAGCGCGGGCAGGATGCCGACGGCGCCCTCCTTCGGATAGGCGACGGCGAGCGGCAGGCCCTTGTCGATCGCGGAGCCGGCACGGTCTGGATACCAGACCGCGATGGAGATCTCGCCGCGCTCGAACAGCGACACGATCTGGTCGGCCTGCGTGTAGAGCGTGACCGAGTCCTTGGCCAGCGGCTTGATGGCGGCGAAGCCGGCGTCCATGTTCTCGAGCGTGCCGCCCTTCATCTTGTTGAGCGCTTCCAGGAACTGCACGCCCGAGGTGCCGCTGATGTCGCCGATCGCCAGCTTGCCCGCGAACTCGGGCTTGTAGAGGTCTTCCCACGAAGTGGGCGGCGTCTTGACCTGCTTGGTGTCGTAGACGATGACGGTGCCGCCGACCATGAAGACGATGAACTGGTTGTCCTTGTCGAATGCGCGCGGCGAGACGTCCTTGGCATTGGTCAGCTTGCTGCGGTCGATGGTTTCGAGCAGCTTCTCGTTCTTCAGTTGCGTGGCGAGCGAGTTGTCGACGTAGACCACGTCGAAGTCGGACTTGCCGCCGGTGGCGCGGATGGCCGCTGCGAACTGCGAGGAGCTGCCGGGCTTGAGCACCACCTTGGCGCCGGTCTTCTTCTCGAACGCACCGATGTGGCAGGTCTTGGAGTCGTCGGTGAAGGAGCCGCCGAAGATGCCGACGACCAGCTCGTCGGCCGCATGCGCCGCGACACCGGCGAGCAGCGCGCAGGCGACGGCACCCGCGGTCATGGTTCGTTTCGAGAGAAGGCGGAAGTTCATGGGCACCTCTGGGTTTTGGGGGGTCTGGAAAGCGTAGATCATTTCCTGGTGACTTTCAATATAGCTTTCACGAAAGCGATCAGAAAAGATTTTCCGACAGGCGAGCAACTCCTGTGCCATCATTCGCGCCATGGTTGAGCGAGCAAATCTGTCTTCTTCGGGCGGCGCGCCGCGGTCCGCCGCGAGCCGGCGCAGCAGGTCGGACGGGATCGCCGACGACGTGGTCGGCCAGGGCATCGCGCAGTGGCGCGCCGAGCGGCCCGACCTCGACAGTTCGGGCAAGTCGGTGGTGGGGCGCCTGCTCCACATCGAGGGCGTCATCATCGAGGCGGTCAACGCGGCCCTGGCGCGCCATGGCCTCAAGTACCAGGAATACGCGGTGCTGGCCACGCTCCGGGTGTCGGGCGCGCCCTACCGCATGACCCCCTCCACCCTGCAGCGCAAGATGCTCTTCACATCGGGCGGCCTGTCGAACCTGCTGAAGCGCCTGGAGGCCAGCGGCTGGGTGCGCCGCGGCAACGACCCGAGCGATGGCCGCGGGGTTCTGGTGAGCCTCACGCCCGCCGGCAAGCGCCTGGCCGACACCGCCATGCCCGACCACGCCGAGGCCGAGCTGAAGCTGGTCGGAATGTTCTCGGCTGCCGAGCGTGCGAGCCTTGCACAGTTGCTGGCGCGGATGATGGCCTAGAGGAAGTCGACCGCCCCACCCTCAGATCGGCTCGATGACGTGCTTGCGCTCGGTGCGCGCTGCAGGCGCCGGCAGCATTTCCAGCGTGCGCAGCAGCAACTCGCGCGTGTCCGCCGGATCGACCACGTCGTCGAAGCCGAAGTGGCTCGCGGTGGCGAGTGCCGTGTGCTCGTCCTTGAGTTCCTGCGTCAGGCGGGCATGCAGACTTGCGCGCTCGTCGGCCGAGTCGATGGCATCGAGCGCCTTGGCGTGGATGATGTTGACCGCGCCCTCCAGGCCCATGCCGCCGTACTCGGCGGTCGGCCAGGCCAGCAGGATTGCGGGGTCGAGCGGCTGCGAGCCCATGATGTAGTAGCCGAGCCCGTAGGCCTTGCGCAGCACGACGGTCATGATCGGCACCGTGGCGTTCGCGATCGCGGCAAGCAGCCGCGCGCTGTGGCGCACCAGGCCGCTGCGCTCGGCATCGGGGCCGACCAGCAGGCCCGGCGTGTCGCACAGCAGCAGCAGGGGGATGTCGAAGGCATCGCAGATCTGCACGAAGCGCGCCGCCTTCACCGAGCCCGCGCTGTCGATCGCGCCGGCCATGTGCAGCGGCTGGTTGGCCACCACGCCGACCGCGCGGCCGCCCAGCCGGATGAAGGCGGTCACCATGCACTGGCCGAACATCGGCTTGAGTTCGAGCGTGGTGTCGACGTCGGCCAGCGTGCGGATGACATCGCGCACGTCGTAGGCGTGGCGCGAGTTCTCGGGCACCAGTTCGCGCAGCGGTGTCTGGTCGACGCCCTCGCCCGGCGGCAGCGGCGGCCCGAAGAATTCGAGATAGCGGCGCGCGGCGTCGAGCGCCTGCGCTTCGTCGTCGACCAGCAGGTCGAGCACGCCGGAGGCCTCGTGCGTGTCCATGTGCCCGATCTCCTCGGGACTGAACTTGATGCCCATCGCCGCCTCGACCAGCGGCGGCCCGGCCATGCCCAGCGCGGCGCCGCGCAGGCCGATCAGCAAATCGCACATGCCCGCCAGGTTGGCCTGGCCCGCGAACGAGCGCCCCGGCACCACGCCGATCGTGGGCACGCGGCCGGACAGCCTCGCGAAGACGACGAAGGTGGATGTCTTGCCGCGCGCAGGCAGCAGCATGTCGTGCGGACGCGCACCGCCGCCATCGAGCCACAGGAATACCGGCAGGCCGAACTTGAGCGCATGCTCGAACATGCGCGTCATCTTCATGTGGTTGATCGCGCTCTGGGTGCCGGCATGCACCGTGAAGTCGTAGAGCAGGATGTCGGCCGGCTGCCCGCCGATGCGCGCGGTGCCCATCACCAGGCCGTCGGCGGCGCCTTCCATCTCGTTCAGTGCCGGCCGCGCGAGGCCGCCGTATTCGACGAAGCTGTCGGCATCGGCCAAGGCATCGATCACCTCGCGCACCGTCCAGCGGACGCGCTTGCGCTGGCGCGCCACGGCCTGCGGCCTCGCTGCGTCGAGACGCGCCGCCTGCGCCGCAAGCACGGCTTCGAGATTCTTGCGCATGAAGGTGGATTTCCAGGGAAGGGCGTACAGGGTTGTACCTGATGCCCACGTTTGAACTGTCCGCCAATATTGCCGGACAATTTAACGTCACAGGTGCTGGTTTTCCCCATGCCGTCGAAGTGGACCGATCCGCGCATCCCACCGGCACGCGACTGCGTGTTGCGCGAACTGCTGGAGCGCTGGGCCAGCGAGCAGCCCGAGCGCGTCTTCGCGCACTTCGAGGACGGCTCCGAATGGACCTTCGCCCAGACCCTGGATGCCGCCCGACGCGCGGCGGCAGGCCTGCGCCGCCTGGGCGTGGCGCCCGGCGACAACGTGATGAGCTGGCTGCCCAACGGGCCAGACGCGCTGCGCGTCTGGTTCGGCGCCAACTACCTCGGGGCGGTGTACGTGCCGATCAACCTCGCCTATCGCGGCCGCATCCTGGCCCATGTCATCGCCAATGCGCAGGCCCGTGTCATCGTGGCGCATGCCGAGCTCGCGGGCAGGCTCGGCGAGGTCGACCTGGCGAGCCTCAGCGACCTCGTCGTCATCGGCGGCGACTCCCTTGCGCAAGTGCCCAGGCTGCGCTGCCATGCCGCATCGCAACTGCAGGCCGAATCGCTGCCTGCCGATTGGGCTGCGCCGACCATCGAGCCATGGGACGACCAGACCATCGTCTACACCTCGGGCACCACCGGTCCGTCCAAGGGTGTGCGCTCCAGCTACCTGCATCTCTATTCCGCATCGGCCGACCCCTTCCCCTACCTGGACGACAGCGACCGCTACCTGGTCGCGCTGCCGCTGTTCCATGTCGGCGGCACCGTCGCCGTGTATTCGATGCTGATCCGCGGCGGCTCGGTAGGCATCGTCGGCGGCTTCCAGCTCGGCGACTTCTGGCAGGCCGTGCGGCGCAGCGGCAGCACCTTCACCGTGCTGCTCGGCAGCATGGCGACCCTGCTCGCCAAGGCGCCGGCGTCGGACTCCGACCGGGCCCACACCCTGAGGCATGCGCTGATGATCCCGCTGTCGGAGGACGCGGCGGCCTTCAAGGCGCGCTTCGGCTGCGACATCTACACCCTCTTCAACATGACCGAGGTCTCGTCGCCGCTGGTGTCGGAGGTGCAGCCGGCCGTGCTCGGCAGCTGCGGCCGGCCCCGGCCCGGCGTCGAGGTGCGGATCGTCGATGCCAACGATTGCGAGGTCGAGCCCGGCAGCAGCGGCGAACTGATCGTGCGCACCGACCGCCCCTGGGCGATGAACCACGGCTACTATCGCGACCCCGAAGCCACCGTGCGGGCCTGGCGCAACGGCTGGTTCCATACCGGCGATGCCTTCCGCGTCGATGCCGAGGGCAACTACCACTTCGTCGATCGCATGAAGGACGCGATACGCCGGCGCGGCGAGAACATCTCCTCCTTCGAGGTTGAGGCCGAGGTCCATGCCTTCGCCGGCGTGCAGGAAGCCGCCGCGGTCGCGGTGCCGAGCGAGTTCGGCGAGGACGAGGTGCTGGTGGCGGTGGTCGCCAAGGCCGGTGCCGTGCTCGATCCGCGCGAGCTGATCGAGCACCTGGTGCCGCGCATGCCGCATTTCATGGTTCCGCGCTATGTGCGCATCGTCGACGCCCTGCCCAAGACCGCGACGCAGAAGGTGCAGAAGCACCTGCTGCGCGCCGACGGCATCGCCGAAGGCACCTGGGACCGCGAGGCCGCCGGCATCAGGCTCAGCGGACAGAAGATCCGCTGAACGCCGCCCGCCCGCCTGCGCCTACATCTCGCCCAGCTTGTAGCGATGGATGAAATCCCAGTCGAGCTCGACCCCGATGCCGGGCCCGGTGGGCGCATGGATGTAGCCCTCGCTGTCGACCTGGATCTGTTCCTTCACGCCGAACTGGAACAGCTTCTCGGGCACCAGCTGCTCGTAGTACTTGGTGTTCTTGATGGACATCGCGACGGCCAGGTTGGCGCCTTCGAGCATCGGGTTGGCGTCGTTGTGGATCTCCACGTTGAGCCCGAAGGCCTCGGCCAGCGCGGCGGCCTTCTTGGTCGGCCCGATGCCGCCCTTGAAGGCGACGCTGGCGCGCAGGATGTCCAGCGCCCGGTCGGTGACGAACTCCTGCATCGTGAAGATCGAGCCCTCGTTGACCTCGGCCGCCAGGATCGGGATGTCGAGGTTGGCGGCGAGCATCTTGTAGCCGTGCAGGTCGTAGTCGCGCAGCGGCTCCTCGTACCACTCGAACTTCAATTCCTCCAGCACCCGGCCGACGCGCAGCGCATCCGTCTGGTTGTAGGCCGAGACCACGTCGATCATCAGCGCCCAGTCGTCGCCGACCGCCTTGCGCACCGCGATGCAGGCTTCGATGTCCTCGTTCGGCCGGCCCACCACGTGGAGCTTGTAGCCGTGGTAGCCCAGCTCCTTGTAGCGCAGCGCCTCGTCGACGAAGGCCTGCACGTTCGGCTTGGTCATGGAACTGGCGTAGGCGGGCAGCTTCTCGCGGTAGTTGCCGAGCAGCTCGTGTACCGGCTTGCCGACGCTCTTGCCGTAGAGGTCCCAGATCGCGCAGTCCATGATGCCGATCGCGAAGAGCGGCGTGAACCACAGGCGGTTGAGCTCCCACATGTCCTGCCAGATCGCCTCGCGCTGCGCCGGGTCGCGCCCGATCAGCAGCGGCTTGATGGTGTTGGCCAGGTAGTGCGCCATGCCCAGGCCGCCGCCGAGGCTCAGGCATTCGCCGGTGACACCCTCGTCGGTGAGGATCTCCACCGCGACGAATTCGGTGATGTGCGGCAGCAGCGACTGCCCCTTGATCATCACGTCCTTCGCGGCGTCCAGCGGGCGCCGAAAGGGTGTCAGCTTCACTTCGGTGATCTTCATCTGCGTCGTCCTTGTGCTGGGGATGCCAGGTATGAAAGCCGGCTTTCGATGAAGCCGCGTCGAACACCGCAAAGACTAGGCGCGGCCCGCCGAGGCGAAAGTCAAGAGTTGACAATTTGCGGGAATGTCCTAGTCTCATCGCCGCTTCAGCTTCCGCTGGACCGCGGGTTCCATCACTCACCGCCAGATGACCACAGCGTTGCAGCCATCGCCTGCCAAGCCGGCGCACAGGCGTTCCGTCCCATCCATCGCGAGCCGCGAATGCGGCGTGACGGCGGCGCATCTCCGGGTGCTGAACCGCGACCCCTGGATTGCCGGACTCGAAGCCACACTGAAGCAGGAAATCGTGCGGCGCAGCCATGTGCGCCACTACCCGCCGAGAAGCCTGCTCTATTCGTCGGGCTCGCCGGCGAGCGGCTTCTTCGCGGTGCTGAGCGGCGAAGTCAGGCTCGAGCACGTCACGCGCAGCGGCAAGTTCGCCTTCTATCACTCGATGCGCGCGGGCGGCACCTTCGGCCTCTTGTCGGAACTCGACGCCTCGCCCCGCTTCAGCGATGCCCGCGCAGTGACCGACACCACGGTCATGAACCTTCCCCACGCCGACTGCCAGGACCTGCTGCGCCATCACCCTGGCGCACGCGAGGCCTTTCTGGCGTACATCTGCGGCAATCTCCACAAGACGCTCGAGATGCTGGTCGAGCAGCAGAGCACGCCGCCGCGCGCGCAGATCGCCGGCATCCTGATCTCGATCTTCAGCCGCGTCGGCGAGGACTCGGCGGCGGCGCCGAAGCTCACCCAGGAGACCCTCGCGGCCATGGCCGGCGTCTCGCGCCAGACCGCCAGCAAGGTGCTGCACGAGTTCCGCGAAATGGGGCTCATCACGATGAACTACGGCAAGGTGATGCCGCTCGAGGTGGGCCGCCTGCAGGAGATCGCGACGCTCGACCACGGTCAATCCGGCGCACGCACCTGAGTGGTCGCTGTGCAGGCGCATCGGCGCCTTGCAACTTCGTCTTTTCCGACGATTCGAAGGGATGCGGGCAGTCCAACAATCGCGCTGATTCGACCGAACGAAGCACCCGGTTGCGCGCAGCCATGGGCCGTGCCCGCGCCGTCATTCAGCCAATGGAAAAGCATCGAATTAGGGCATGCCCTTGAATTGTTAACTCTTGACATTCCTGGCCCGTCACGCGGGCTAATGTTCTCGCACCAGGTGTTTCGGCGCACCGCGGAAAAGCGAATCGACCAGAGACAGGCGCCGGCAGGTTTCATCGACTCTTACAACGCATGGAGACAAAAATCATGGACGCAGAAGTTGGTCAGGCTGGTTCGCTTCAATTTCCGGTGGACCGTCGCAAGGTCCTCGCTTCGGCGCTCGGCGCGGTGGCGGCCGGCACGGGCCTGATGCGCAGCGCGCAAGCGCAGACCGAGGACATCAAGATCGGCTGGATCAAGCCGATCACCGGCCCGCTCGCGAGCAGCTTCGGACCGCTCTATCTGGCCGGGCAGATCGCGCTCGACGAGATCAACGCATCCGGCGGAATCATGGGGCGCAAGCTGGTGAAGGTCGAGGTCGACGACCAGGCTTCGCCCGCGCAGTCGCCGATCGCGACCCGCAAGCTGATCGACGAAGGCGTGAAGATCATCGTCGGGCCCATCGGCAGTTCGCAGACCCTGGCATCGCTGGAAGTGTCGACGCCCGCCAAGGTGATCCAGGCGGCCTATGCAACGGCCACCGAGATGGGCGACGGCACCCGCTTTCCGTATCACTACCAGTTCAACTTCACTGCCGCGGCGCAGGTCTATCGGCATGCCGAGCTGCTGCAGAAGCGCGGAGCCAAGAAGGTCGGCCTGCTGATCGAGGATTCGGCCGCCGGCGTCTCGATGCACGACGCTATGATGAAGGAGCTGCCGGCGCGCGGCATCCAGATCGTCTCGGAGCAGATCTTCCCGATCAAGGTCGCCGACATGACCCCCTTCCTGCGCAAGCTGCGCAGCGACGGCGCCGAGGCCATCGATGCCCAGGTCTCGAACAATGTCGACATCACGCAGATGCTGGTCGGCCTGTCGCGCATGAACTGGAAACCGCTGATCGTCGGCCACACCGGCCTGCTGTTCGCGGGAACGCCCGGCGCCATTCCCGACAGTGCGCGCTACAACGACGTCTACGCCGCCACCTTCAAGTCGCTCACCTACACCGATACCGAGCAGCCGCCGGAGCGGGTCAAGGCCTTCTGCAAGAAGCTGATGGCCAACGACGTGTCCGACGCCCTGCTCGGCCCGGCCGCCACCACGCCCTTCTACGACTATCTCTACGCGCTCAAGTACGCGGTCGAGAAATCCAAGTCCTGGGACACCGACCAGATCAAGAAGGCGCTCGACAGCGCGACCGCGATCGACGGCCTCTACGGCAAGATGAGTTTCACGCCGGCACGGCACTCGGCCTACGACCAGGAAGTTGTCGCGATGGCCGTCTCCAATTCGATGGAGGAACCGCTCAGCAAGGAATACCACGGCCTCTTCCGCCGCCGAGCCGCTGGAGTCTAGAAATGAAGCACCCCCCAAGCGGCTTCGCCGCTCCCCCCTCTCTCGCCTTAGGCGGGAGGGGGGCGCACCCGACGGCCCGGCAAAGCCGGTTCCGTGGGTGCCCTGGCATGGTCTGCTCCGCGGCCATCGGCTCGGTGAGCACGCGTCAGTCTCATGTAATTCGAGCGGCGCGTTGCGTCATGGAGAACTGAGATGTTGTTGGAGGACCTGCTCGCCCTGCTCGTCACCGGCCTGACGATGGGCGCCATCTATGCGATGGTGGCCGTCAGCTTCAACGTCGCCTACAAGCCGACCAACGTCTTCAACATGGCCCAGGGCGAGTTGGTCATGCTGGGTGCGATGTTCGCCTGGGCGCTGATGACGGAGAAGCACCTGCCCTGGGCGCTCGGCATCCTCGTGGTGATCGTGATCGTGGCCGCGATCGGCCTCTTCGAGGAACGGGTGGCAGTCGCGACGCTGATCCGGCGGCCCTCGAACCACCACGGCTGGATCATCAGCACGCTGGCCTTCTCGATCATCGTCATCAATGTCTGCGATCGCGTCTGGGGATCGGACGCGCAGGTGGTGCCTCCGGTGCCCGGCGCGACGCTCGACACCGTGCAGTGGGGATCGCTCACCTTCTCGACGCAGCAGGTGGCGGTGATCCTGATCGCGGCGGCCAGCATCGCGGTGGTCGAATGGGTCTACGGCCATACCCTGGCCGGCAAGGCGGTGCTGGCGGTGGCCGAGGATCGCGACGCGGCACGCCTCAACGGCATCAGCCCGTCGCGGCTGACCATGACTTCATTCGCCCTGGCAGGCGCCTATGCGGCGCTCACCGGCGTGGTGGCGGCGCCGCTGCTGCTGGCCAGCACCACCATCGGCCTCGGCCTGCTGGTGAAGGGCTTCATGGTGCTGGCGATCGGCGGCGTCGGCAGCAACTGGGGTGCGCTCGCGGCCGGCCTGATGCTGGGCTGCGTGGAGAGCATCAGCTCGGTGCAGCTCACGCCGGGCTACCGGCAGCTGCTTCTGCTGGCGGTGGTGCTGGTGGTGCTGCTGGTGCGGCCCTTCGGCCTCTTCGGGCGTCGCGGCCTGCGCGAGGTGTGAGGCGATGAACCACAGCATCGCCTCCGCGGCGCCGCGCTCGGGCGGCAGCCTGCCGCTACCCACCCTGATGCTCGTGATCTCGGCGCTGCTGGTGCTGGGCGGCATTGCGGCCGCGCTTTCGGGCGCCTATCTGCTGCTGCTGATGACCTTCGCTGCGGTCTATGTGCTCGCGGCCATGGGGCTGAACCTGCTGACCGGCTATGCCGGCATCGTCTCGATCGCCCATGGCGCGCTGGTCTGCGTGGGCACCTATGCGACCGCGATCGCGACGGTGCGCTACGGCTGGGGATTCTGGCCGTCGATGCTGCTTTCGGCGCTGGTCGGCATGCTCTTCAGCGCCGTGCTGGGCCTGCCGGCGCTGCGGCTCTCGTCCTGGTACTTCGTGCTGATCACGATCGCCTTCTCGCTCGCGGTCACGGCCATGCTCAACGACCTGCGCTCCTTCACCGGCGGCTACGGCGGCATCGTCGGCGTGGCCAAGCCCTCGCTGATGGGACTGAAGGTCGATGGCTTCGGCCTTTTCTCGATGGTCGTCATCGCGGCGGCGCTGCTCTGGTGGGTGATGCACAACGTGATGAACTCGCGCATGGGCTGGGCGCTGCAGTCGATCCGCGAAGGCGACGTGCGGGCGCGCGCCAATGGCGTGTCGACTGCGCGGCTGCGGCTCTTCGCCTTCTCGTTCTCCGGTGCGATCGCGGGCCTGGCCGGCGCCTTTTATGCCAGCGCCAAGGGCGTGGTCACGCCGGAGGACTTCAGCTTCGACTTCTCGATCTTCTTCCTCTTCGTGGTCGTGCTGGGCGGGCCGGGGCGGCTGGCCGGACCGCTGCTCGGCGTCGCGGCCTTCTACGTGCTGCCGGAGATGCTGGGCAGCCTGAAGGAGTACCGGATGATCGCCTACGGCGTCGGGCTGCTCATCTTCTCGGTCTTCCTGCCGGAAGGCCTGGCGGGTGCGATCGCCGCTTTCGACGAACGCCGTGCCGCCCGCCGCGCCGGAACCGCAACGCCGCGCGGCGCCGCGCCGGCGCCAGCGGTGGCCGCGACCCGCAGCGCGCCCGCCGCGCCGTCGGAACGCGTCGCCGGCATGGGCGTCGCCTTGCGCGACCTGGTCAAGCAGTTCGACGGCGTGCGCGCGCTCGACGGCGTCTCGCTGGACGTGAGTCCCGGCAGCATCCACGTGATCGTCGGGCCGAACGGCTCCGGCAAGACGACCTTGCTCAACATGATCTCGGGCTTCTATCCGCCCACCGGCGGCTCGATCCGGATCGACGGCACCGAGGTCACCGGCCGCGGCCCGACGTCCATCGCGCGCATGCGGGTGCAGCGCACCTTCCAGACGCCCAAGCTGCTCGGCGACCTGACGCTGCTCGAGAACGTGCGCTTCGGCGGCTATGTGCGCGAGCGGGCCAGCGGCGTCGAGCTGGCGCTGCGCCTGCCGCGCGCCCGGCGCGAGGCGCGCGAACTGGATGCCGAGGCATTGCGCTGGCTGACCCTCGTCGGTCTCGCCGGCCGCGCCGACGAGCGGGCCGCATCGCTGCCGCACGGCCAGCAGCGCCTGGTGGAGATCGCCCGCGCCCTGATCGGCCAGCCGAGGCTGCTGCTGCTCGACGAGCCGGCCGCCGGCCTGTCGATGGGCGAGCTCGACGAGCTGGGCGACCTGATGCGCGCCATCCGCCAGATGGGCACCACGCTGATCATGGTCGAGCACCACATCGAGCTGGTGGCCGACGTCGCCGATTCGGTGACCGTGCTCGACCAGGGCCGCATCCTGGCCCAGGGCACCGCCGAGCAGGTGTTCAACAGCGCCGAGGTCGTGCGCGCCTACACCGGAGCCAGGAAGTGAGCCGCCCGGACGCATTGCTGCGGGCGGAGCAGCTCTCGGTCGGCTACGGCATCGTGCCGGTGGTGCAGGACGCGACCCTGCAGGTCGGCCGCGGCGAGGCGGTGGCTCTGCTGGGTGCCAATGGCGCGGGCAAGTCGACCCTGCTGAAGGGCCTGTCGGGGCTGCTCAAGCCCAGTTCGGGCCGCGCCTTCTTCGGCGATGCCGACATCCTGGCGAGCAGCGCCGAGGCGCTGGTGCCCATGGGCCTGGCGCATGTGGCGGAGGGTCGCCGCATCTTCCGGCGCGAGACGGTGATGGACAACCTGCTGCTCGGCATGTATCGCTCGCGCGTGTCCAAGGGCGAGGCCCAGGCGCGCATCGACGAGGTGCTCCAGCTCTTCCCGGTGCTGCGCGAGAAAGGCGCACTCACCGCCGGTGGATTGAGCGGCGGCCAGCAGCAGATGCTGGCGATCGCCCAGGCGCTGGTGCGCCGTCCGGCGCTGGTGATGCTCGACGAGCCCTCGCTCGGCCTGGCGCCGAACCTGGTCGACGAGGTGCTGCAGACGCTGGCGACGATCCGCTCGCGCGGCGTCGCGGTGCTGCTGGTGGAGCAGGTGGTCGAGAAGGCGCTCGAATTCGTCGACCATGCCTATGTGCTGCAGAGCGGCCGCATCATCGCGCACGGCACGCCGGCCGAACTGGCAGCCACCGACGTGGTGCGGCGTGCCTACCTCGGCGAGGCGATGCCGGAGGCCGCGACGTGATCGATGCGCCGCCGCTGGTGCTGGGTCTTCCGCTGCTGCACGGCGCTGGCCGCGATGCGCTGGCGGCGCGCTACCGGCTGGTCGAGCTCGACGACCTGGCGCTGATCGAGGAGCGCATCGACGAGGCCGATGCGCTCTACAGCTATCCGCCATTGCAGGTCACGGCGCCCCTGATCGGACGCGGCCGTCGGCTCAAGGTGATTGCCGCCGCCGGCTCGGGCGTCGACCACATCGACTTGCAGGCGGCAGCCGATGCCGGCATCGTCGTCACGCATGCAGTGGGCGCCGGCGCACGGTCGGTGGCCGAGCATGCGGTCGGCCACATGCTGTGCCTGGCCAAGCGGCTGGTCGAGATCGATCGCGCGATGCGCGAAGGCCGCTTCGGTCCCAGGGAGGACGAAGGCTACGAGGAGCTCTCCGGGCGCACGCTGGCGATCGTCGGCTTCGGCGCGATCGGGCGCGAACTGGCGCGCATCGCGGCCAACGGCTTCGACATGGAGGTGATCGCGGTGACGCACGGCGACAGGCCGGTCGACGACCCGAACGTACGGCGCGCCCTGCCCTTGCATGAAGCGCTCGCGCTGGCGGACGTGGTGTCGGTGCACACGCCGCTCACCGCTTCGACCCGGGGCCTGATCGGCCGCGACGAACTGGCCCTGATGAAGGCCGGCGCCTGGCTCATCGACACCTCCCGCGGCGGCGTGGTCGACAGCGCGGCGCTCTTCGATGCGCTGTCGCAGGGCCGGCTCGCCGGCGCCGGCCTCGACGTCTTCGAGCCCGAGCCGCCGGCCGTCGATTCGCCGCTCCTGTCGCTGACCAACGTCGTCGTGTCGCCGCATTGCGCCGGCATCACGCGCGCCGCCTACAGGCGGCTTTCCCTCTCGGCTGCCAACGATATCGACCATGTGCTGCGCGGGCTGCGTCCCGCGGGCCTGGTCGAGCTGCCACCACCGCGATCGGATGCGATCGCTCATCTCGGAGAACTCCCATGAAGATCACCAGTGTCAAGGCCCACATACTGAAGCCCAACGAGCGCAAGTTCCTGTGGAAGGAGGAATGGGCGCCCATGACCATCCATCACGTGCTGATGCGCATCGGCACCGACGAGGGCCATGAAGGCCAGTTCATCTCCTGGCTGATGGACCCGGGCCTGGTCGAGACCGCCATGCCCGGCCTGCGCGACCTGCTGATCGGCCGCGATCCGCACGAGGTCGAGGCGATCTCGTACAAGCTGACCGATTCGCTGCGCTCGCCCGGCGCTGTCGCGAGCGCGGTCGACATCTGCCTGTGGGACCTGCTGGGCAAGCATCACGGCGAGCCGATCTACCGCCTGCTCGGCGCCGCGCGCAACCGCATGCGCGCCTATGCCAGCACGATCATGTACGACACCGTGCCCGAGTACGTGAAGATCGCCGAGGAATGCTACGAGCAGGGCTTCCGCGCCTTCAAGCTGCATGCCTTCGGCGTGCCGGACAAGGACATCGAGGTCTGCCGCGCGGTGCACAAGGCCTTCGGCGGCAAGATGGATCTGATGCTCGACCCGGTCAATGCCTACGACCGCCTCGGCGCCTTCAAGGTCGGCAAGGTGCTGGAGGAGCTCGACTTCTACTGGTATGAGGCGCCCATCGCCGACTCCGACCTGCTCGGCCTGGCCGACCTCACGCGCAGCTTCAAGATCCCGATCACCGCCACCGAGAGCGTGCTGGAAGGGCTGCGCGGCTATCCCAAGTACCTCACCGGGCATGTGGTGGACAGCATCCGTTCGGTCGGCGACTGGATCGGGGGGATCTCGGCCATGCGCAAGTCCGCGGCATTGTGCGAGGCCTTCAATGCCAAGTACGAGCCGCACAGCTACGGCACCACCCTCGTGCAGGCGGCACACCTGCACGTGATGCTGGCGATCCACAACTGCGACCTGTTCGAGCTGCCGGTGCCGCAGGGCATCCTGGACGTCGGCATGAAGGACACCATCCGCGTCACCAAGGACGGCATGGTCGAGGCGCCGACCAAGCCCGGCCTCGGCTACGACATCGACTGGGAAGCGATCAAGACGCTGACGGTCAAGGAAGTCTGAAGAGAAGGCAGCAACATCATGAAGATCACCAACGTCCGCCTGGTTTCCTTCCGTCCGCCGATTCCCGAGGGCTTCCAGGTGCCCACGCTCTATGGCGGCCAGTCGATCGGCGCCTACGTCACCGACTTTCTCGCGGTGCAGATCACGACCGACGAGGGCCTCACCGGCGAGGTCGTCAGCGCCTATGGCGGCCTGAGCCTCGCCCATTCGATCGCCGACCGCCTGCGCCCGCTGCTGATCGGCAAGGACCCGGCCTTCCGCGAGGCGATCTGGCAGGACATGTGGCGCCGCGACCGCCTGCTCTACACCACCCAGTTCGCGATCGGCACGGTCGACACCGCGCTGTGGGACCTCTATGCCAAGAGCCTGAATGCGCCGCTCTACCAGCTGCTCGGCGGCGTCCGCGACAAGGTGCCGGTGTATGCGAGCTCGATGGAGCACCCGAGCATCCAGCACTTCGTCGACGAGGCGCTGAAGTACAAGGAAAAGGGCTACCAGGCCTACAAGCTGCATGTCTGGGGCGACGCGCGCCGCGACATCGACCTGTGCATCGCGGTGCGCGAGGCGGTCGGCCCCGACTGGCCGCTGATGGTCGACGTCGCCGGCAACTACAACCATGCCCAGGCGCTGATGGTCGGCAAGGTGCTGCAGGACCTCAAGTACCACTGGTATGAAGAGCCGCTGCGCGACTTCGACCTGCATGGCTACCGCATGCTGCGCGAGAAGCTCGACATCGCGATCGCCGGTGTCGAGGTGCTGGGCGGCTCGCTCTACACCACGCCCGAATACATCACGACCGGCGCGGTCGACATCGTGCGTGCCGACGTGTCCTTCAAGGGCGGCATCGGTCCGGTGAAGAAGATCGCCAGCCTGTGCGAGGCCTTCGGCATGAACCTGGAGATCCACACCAACGCGAACACCATCATCGATGCGGCCAACCTGCATGTGATCGCCTCGATCGCCAACACTGAATACTTCGAGCAGCTGGTGCCCGAATCGCTGTTCACGCTGGGCGGCGTCGAGAAGATCCTGATCGACAAGGAAGGCTTCGCGCACGTGCCCGAGGGGCCGGGCATCGGCGCGCGCATCGACTGGGACCTTGTCGAGCGCTACAAGGTCGCGGAAATTTGAGCACCCCCCGTGCGGCTGCGCCGCTCCCCCCTCTCTACCGCCTTCGGCGGGGAGGGGGGCTCACCCGACCGCCCGGCGGAGCCGGTTCCGTGGGTGCTCTGGAAGGCGGCCCGCTGCGCGGCCGTCATCAGTGCTAGTCCAGCGGTTTCATGTAGTGCGGCTCACCAGAAGCGCCACCACGGCCGGCGCTTGAGCTGGTCGATGTCCAGCAGCTGCATCTGGCCGGATGGGGTCGGGCCGAGCCTCGCGCGGAGTTCGGCCTCCAGCTTCTCCGCCTGCCTGAGCGCGGTCGAATCACCGTGCTCGGCGCGCTTGCGCATCACAAAAGCCGCGGACGCCAATTCCTCGTCGCTCATCGCACTCATCGAATCCATGCCCTGATTCTCTCTGCGTCGCGATGCGCGCAGGGTCAGTCAATATCGCTGATTCACACGTTGCGAGCTGTTGCATCTGATGCGCGATCCGTACTGTCTTTCGGACTATCCCAGAGGGCAGAGTGCGCCCGCGCAGGCTTGACTTCGAAGTTCAAGCTCCTAGAGTGACCCGCGAATGATCGGGGCCCCGATGGGGCTTTTGCCGCAGCGGCCTCACCTGGTTGAACCGACTCATGCCAGTTCGCAAGACTGAAACGCGTATCCCCGACGGATTCGGCGCGGCCGACCTGGGCGAGTCGGCGGTCGCGCCGGACGGTGGCTGCGCGCTGGTCTCCTTCATTGCCGCGCCATTGGTGGTCGGGCGCGCCAACACCTACGTGGTCTTCGTGACCGATGCAGGACTGGCCGCGCAGGCGCAGTCATTCGAATGGTCCTTCTCGGAGAACGGTGCCAGCGCGAGCACGCAGACCACTTCCATCGGCCAGTGCCTGTACACCCCATCGGGCACGGGCAGCCTGGCGGTGGGCCTGCGCATCCTCGATGGCAGCAACGCCGAGCGGGCCACGCTCGCGCTGACCCAGACGATGGTGCCGCCGCACCCCGGGCTCGAAGCCTTCATAGATGCCGCCAAGGACCAGCCCGGACCCGGCGCATCGAACCCCGATGTCTCGCGCGAACTGGTGAACGACTACAACCCCTACTACCAGGCGGTCGCGCTGCCGACGCCGGAGACGGGCGACGCGTTCCAGCAATTCGTCTTCAGCATGCTGTTCGAAGGTGCCTCGAAGCGCAGCCCCGAAGAGCGCGGCCAGCTGATCGACGCGCTGGCCCAGGCGCTGGACGGCTCGGCCACCGACGCCTTCGTCGACCAGATGGCCGAAGGCGTCGGCGTGTGCAGCATCCGCCTGCCGCTGCTCGCGATGATGCCGGCATCGGGCGCGCCCGCCCTGCCCTGGACCGAGATACCGCAGGCTTCGGCGCAGAACGAATTCGCCGACCAGAAGCTCCGCCAGAGCTTCGCCGCACTGGACGAATCCAGGCGCATCGACTGCTTCAACCTGGCCCGCTTTCCGAAGAGCAACATCAACCAGTGCGGCCACATCCTGGCAGCGCTGCGCGACCACTATTTCGCCGGCGCCAACTTCACCGACGTGCTGACCGGCATGTCGGGCACGCGGGCCTTCTGGATCGCGATGCACTTTCGCCAGGGTCCGCTCATCACGAGCTAGGCGCCGCCATGTGCAAGACCACCACGCCACCGCACACCGCCGGCCAGGCCGCGATCCGCGGCTTCCAGCCCAACACTGCCGCGGGCGCGGTGATCCCGCTGAAGTCCTACCTGCAGAAGTACGTGACGCAGTTCGACAGCCACCTGGTGCCGGCCACGCCGCCGACGCTGCCGTCGGATGTGGACCCGCTGGCCTACAAGCGCGTGGCCTTCTCGATCCTTCCGCTGCGCAGCAAGGATGCCAGTCCCTATTACGCCGGAGTCTTCGACGATGACACCGACTTCTCGGCCAGCCTGCTGAAGGTCGCGGCCCTGTTTGCCGCCGGAGAGTTGCTCGCGGACGCGAAGTCGGCGGCTGCCGGACCGGCCAACTCGGCCAGCTACAACGCCGGGCTCAAGGCTGAGATCCTGGCCAATGCCGACACGCGCATCATCCACGCCAACCTGCCGGCGGCCTCGCCGGTCGGTCTCTATCCGAAGACCGCGAACATCCTGACGGGCACCGGCCCCAGCGCCGACTTCACGAGCAACTTCGCGGCCAAGCAGAAAAGGATGATCGTCGAGTCCGACGACCCGTCGGCCGGCTTCTGCATCGACCAGCTCGGCTACGGCTACATCAGCGCCCAGCTGATCGAGGAAGGCTTTTTCGATCCGGCGACCAGCGTCGGCATGTGGCTGGCGGGCGACTACGTCCAGAACACCTACGTCGTGCGCATTCCCTGCGTCAACGACCACCCCGACGACGAACTGACCACATCGCGCCAGATGTGCCGGCTCTTCTCGATGATCCGCCTGAAGCTGGTGCCCGAGCACGACCTCGCGACCAACAAGCTGATGCAGGACCTGCTGGCCGAACCGAAGACCAATGGCACCACGCCATGGATCGACGACAGCCGGCTGCATGGCATCACGACCTCCTTCACCATCCGCCTGGACAAGATCGGCGTCGCCGGCCTGGGCACCGCGCAGACGCCCAACGTCTATTCCGAAGGCCTGGTCATCGAATGGGATGACGACCACCAGGTCGATGCCTTCAACGCGCGCATCGATCCCGGCAACTCGAATCCGGCCATCCGGCTGAGCGGCGAGTTCGCGGTCTGCTGGCAGAACCTGATGGTGGACAACCTCAGCAGCCGCTTCAATGGCGTCGTCGAGGTGCTCAACAGCTGCATCTCCGACTTCCTCGACCAGAAGGCGCTGTGAGGCATGGCCGACGCACTCCAGTCCGTCCTGATCGAGCTGGGGCTCGCGATCGCGCCGTTCCGCGCGGTCAAGACGCCGCAGCAGGCCGTCAGCTTCTTCAAGCAGCTCGGCTATGACATTCCGGCGGGTGCTTTCGGCCCTGCGCTGAACACCGTCGCCACGCAGGCCGGCGCGCTGGTGAGCGCGCTGGAGCCGCTGGTCGATGCCGGTTCCGAGGACGACGTGAGCGGCGCGCTGGCCGGCGTCTTCACCAGCCTGCTGGGAACGATCGACGCCATCGGCCAGTTGCACAGCGCGCTGCGGGCGAGTTCGGGCGCCACGCCGAATCTGGACGACCTGCCGCGACGGCTCACCGACTACCTGGTGCTCGACTACCTGGACCGCGCCCGGCCGCAGGTGCATGCGGGAATGCATCTGCTGGGCCTGGTCGAGGAACAGCCGAGTCCGCCGGCCGGCCAGTCGACCCGGGTGGTCAACTGGGACCGCTTCACGCAGCTGCTCCACGGCCCGGGGCAGATCGCCGATGCGGTCTATGGCTGGTCGACGGATTTCGATGCGGCGGGCTTCCTCGCGCGCCTGGCCCGGTTGATGAAGGTGGGCGGACTGCCGGGCGGCATGTATCCGCAGCCCGACTCGACACGGGCCGCGCTCGGCAACCTGGCGGCGGGCCAGAGCGAGCTGCGCTTGCCGATCTTCCAGAAAGGCTTCACGCCGGCCACCTACAGCCAGTTCGGCATCACCTTCTCGCCGGCCGATGCGCAACAGGGCAGCGGCGGCGCCAAGGGCATTGCGCTGCTGCCCTACGTCATGGGCGCCGCGGATTTCGATTTCGACGTCTGCGACCGCGGCACGCTGGACTTCAAGTCGTCGGCCGACATCAAGGGCGTCGGGGTGGTGATCCGGCCGCCCTTCGCAGCGCAGGGCATCCTGAATGCGGCGGGCGACTTCAGCGCCTCGGTGCTGATCCAGGAGAAGCCCGAGAAGGCGCAGGAGAACATCCTCATCGGATCGGCCGGCGGCTCGCGCCTGTCGGTGCAGGGCCTGGGCGTCTCCTGGTTCGCCAAGACCACCAGCGGCCAGCTCGACCTCGGGGTCGAGGCGCAGATCCAGGCGCTGAAGCTGGTGCTCGGCGGCGGCGATGGCGACGGCTTCATCCAGAAGATCCTCTCGGGGCTGGACGTGCAGGCCCAGGCGCAGATCGGCTTCGGCTTCAGCCTGCTGTCGGGCTTCTCGATCACCGGCGGCGGCCAGCTGTCGATCGAGCTGGGCGTGCACCTCGACCTGGGCCCGGTCAGCATCGACTCGATGACGCTCACCCTGGAGCCGGCGGCGGACCATTTCAACCTCGGAGCCGGCGTCAACCTGAGCGCCAACCTGGGGCCGCTGCTGGCCTCGGTGGAAGGCATCGGCCTGCAGGCGGCGCTGCAGTTCAAGCATGGCAACCTCGGCCCGGCGCAGCTGGACATCTCCTTCCTGCCGCCCAAGGGCATCGGGCTCAGCGTCGATGCCGGCGTGGTGCAGGGCGGAGGCTTCCTCTACATCGACAGCGCGCGCGGCGAATACGCCGGCGCGCTGCAGCTGGAGATCGCCGACCTGGTCGGCGTCTCGGCGATCGGGCTGATCTCGACCCGGATGCCGGACGGCAGCAAGGGCTTCTCGCTGCTGATCATCCTGAGCGCCGACTTCGGCACCGGCATCCAGCTCGGCTTCGGCTTCACCCTGCTGGCGGTCGGCGGCCTGCTCGGGCTCAACCGCACCATCCTCTTCCAGCCGCTGCTCGACGGCATCCGCACCAATGCGGTCCAGAGCATCATGTTCCCGCAGGACGTGGTGGCGAACGCGCCGCGCATCATCAGCGACCTGCGCGCCATCTTCCCGCCGCAGGACGGCACCTTCCTGATCGGCCCGATGGCCAGGCTGGGCTGGGGCGAGCCGACGCTGATCAGCCTGTCGCTCGGCGTGTTCATCGAGATACCGCCGGGCGATGCGGCGATCCTCGGCATCCTGCGCGCCGCCCTGCCGGCCGACGACGTGGCGGTGCTGGTGCTTCAGGTCAACTTCGCCGGCGTGCTCGAATTCGACAAGAAGCGCTTCTACTTCTACGCCACCCTCTTCGACTCGCACATCCTCTTCATCACGCTGTCGGGCTCGATGGGCGTGCTCTTCGCCTACGGCGACGACGCCAACTTCGTGCTGTCGGTGGGCGGCTTCCATCCGCAGTTCAATCCGCCCGCGCTGCCCTTCCCGACGCCGCAGCGCATCTCGCTGGACATCATCAACGAGTCCTTCGCGCGCATCCATGCCGACGGCTATTTCGCGGTGACCACCAACACGGTGCAGTTCGGCACGCATTCGGATTTCTTCTTCGGCTTCTCGGCCTGCTCCGTTTCGGGCTCCTCGGGCTTCGATGCGCTGATCCAGTTCTCGCCCTTCCATTTCATCGCCGAGATCTCGACGCAGTTCTCGGTCAAGGTCTTCGGCGTGGGCGTCTATGGCGTCGGCATCGACGTGACGCTGTCGGGCCCGGGGCCCTGGCATGTGCACGGCACCGCGTCGCTGTCCTTCTTCTTCTTCTCGATCGACATCGGCATCGACTTCACCTGGGGCGACAGCCCGGACACCGTGCTGGCGCCGGTGGAGGCGATGCCGATCCTGGTCGGCGAGGCGCAGAAGGCCTCGAACTGGAAGACCGCGCTGCCGCCGAACGTGAAGCTCCTGGTGGTGCTGCGCCCGCTCGATCCGGCCGAAGCGGCGATGGTGCTGCATCCGGCGGGCACGCTGCAATTGAGCCAGCGCGCCATTCCGCTCGACCTGCGCATCGACAAGATCGGCAGCCAGGCGCCGAGCGATGCGAACCAGTTCAGCTTCTCGGTCGGCTCGGGCGGCTTCACCAAGACGCGCGACCTGCAGGATTCGTTCGCGCCCTCGCAATTCCGCGACTTCGACGATGCCACCAAGCTGTCGCAGCCGGCCTTCGTGCCGCAGGACAGCGGCATCGAGCTGGCGGGCGGCGCGGCACTGGCGAGCGCCACCGCCATCACACGGCCGCTGCGCTACGACCTGACGGTGGTCGACAAGGCATCGGAGCCGGTGCGCAAGCCCTTCTTCGCCCATTCGAGGGCGATGTTCACCAACTTCCTGGCAGGCAACAGCGCCGGGCAGTCGAAGCTGTCCGCGGGCCATCGCGCCATGACCAGGCCGCAGGCCGGCGCGGTCGCGGTCGGCACCGAGTCATTCAGCGTGGCGCTGCAGTCGACCAACCAGGTCTTCCATCCGGAAGCCGCCGCCTTCACCAGCCAGGCCAGCGCGCTCGACTACATCGGCCGCGCGGTGGCGGCCGATCCGTCGCTGCACGGCAGCCTGCATGTCATTCCGCAGTTCGAGGTGGCAGGATGAGTTCGCAACCGCCGCCGATCGCCGACCCGGAGGACCTGCTCGGCACCTATGCCTTCCTGCCCTGGCTGCGCACCGGCCTGGCCAACGCGATCGTCGCGCCGCCTGCCAGCGGTGCGCGCGCCTCGATCCATGTGGAGGTGGACATCAACGGCGTGCCGGTCGCAGGCGGCCCGGCGCTGCTGCAGACCGCCTCACGCGATGTCGCGCTCTATGGTCCCGGCGACATCCTCGGCATCGATGCGCGCGCGGTGATCCGCACCGAGCCGCGCGCCGGGGTCTCGAACTTCGAGTCGAACTACATGGCGGCGATCGACTTCTACGACGAGGACTTTCCCTGGCGCTACACGCCGGCGCCTCCGGCCGGCTTGCAGCTGAGCCCGTGGATCGCGCTGGTGGTGCTCAAGAAGGACGAGTTCGACGAGGGCAGGAACCTGGCCAAGCGCCCGCTGCCCTTCATCACCCTCGCTGCGCCGCAGTCGCTGCCCACGGCCAGCGAACTCTGGGCCTGGGCGCACGTGCACTTCAACCAGGGACTGTCGGTCGCGGCATCGAGCGAGCTGGTGTCGAGCGACATGAACGCGGTGATTCCCAGGGTGCAGTCGATCCTCGATGCCAATCCCGACCTGGCGTACTCGCGGCTGCTCTGCCCGAGGCTGCTCGATGTCAACACCAGCTACGACGCTTTCGTGGTGCCGGTCTTCGAGAGCGGCCGGCTGGCCGGCCTGGGCTTCGATCCGGCCGCCGCGCCCTCTGCGCTCGCATCGGCCTGGGCGCCCTATGCCGGCCAGCAGGAACCGAAGAACCTGCCCTACTACTACCGCTGGAGCTTCGGCACCGGCGACCGAGGCGACTTCCGCTACCTGGTCGGCCTGCTCAAGCCGCAGCCGGTCGACCCGACGGTGGGCACCCGCGACTTCGACAGCCAGGCGCCCGGTTCCGGCCTGCCGGGCACGGCGAAGCCGGGCTTGAACGGCGTGCTGCGCCTGGGCGGCGCGCTCGAGGTGCCGGACGCCGACCTGAGCGCCGCCGACAAGGCCGTCCGCGATGCCTACGAGAACTGGGACCAGCCCGCGCCCGACCCCTTCGTCGGCGCGCTCGCCAGCTTCATCAACCTGCCGGACGACTACGCGACGCAGACACCCGCCGACGCCAATGCGGCGAGCGCGATCGGGCCCGGCATCAGCGACGACCCCGACCCGCTGATCACGCTGCCGCTCTACGGCCGCTGGCATGCGCTGACCCAGCGCCTTCTGACGCAACGCGACGGAACGCCGGCGCCGAACGCGGGCAACTGGCTGCATCGTCTCAATCTCGATCCGCGCTTGCGCATACCCGCGAGCTACGGCGCCGAGGTGGTCGAAGCCAACGCCGAGCAATACATGAACTACGCGTGGGAGCAGATCGGCGACGTGCTGCAGGCCAACCAGAGCCTGCGTCGCCTGCACTTCGCGACCGCCGCGGCTTCGCGCCTCTATGCGCGCCACCTGCTGCCTTCCGCCGCGCTGTCTTCGCGGGTGCTTTCGCTGACCGCGCCGGTGGCCAGCCGCGTGCTGTTCTCGGGCCTCACCGTTGCCAGCCTGCGCGGCTCGGCGACGGCACCCACGCTGGTGCCGCCGGTGCTGAGCTCGACGGTCATGCGCCGGGTGCTGCGGCCTGGCGGGCGGCTGATGCGCACCCTGCCCTTCACTGCATCGGCCAGCGCCGCGATGCTGCTCGAGCGCATCAACGCCGGCGAGGTCGCGAGCGCGCCGGTGAAGACCGTGCCGGCCGGCGCGGTGACGATCGACCAGGCGGTCGCGGCGATCGAATCGGTGCCGGGCGGCAGCGTGCCCGCACCGCCCGGGCCTCCGCCGGCTCCGCCACCACCAGCACCGCCGAGCCCGCCGTCGACCTCCAGCCCGCTGCTGCTGTGGCTCGCCTCGCTGCCGCGCTGGGCCCTGTGGCTGCTCGCGATCGTGCTGATCCTGCTGGCCCTGTCGATCCTCGGGCCGCTGCTGGGCGGCATCGCGGCAGTGGCGATCATCGTTGTGGTGATGAAGGCGATTGCATTGGCATCGGCACCGCCCGCGCCGCCGGTTCCACCGGCCCCGCCGCCCGGCGGCCCGCCCGCGCCGCCCGCGCCGCCGCCATCCACCCCGGCCGCCGCGCAGGCCGCCATCGAGCAGTCCGGCCAGACCGCCGCGAGCATCGCCGGCTATCCGGCAGCCGCGGATTTCGTGCTGGGCCTGCCGGGCGATGGCTTCGTGCCGACGCTGGGCGGCAGCGACAGCGCGACGGGCCTTCGCTTCAACACCGCCCTGCAGCAGTCCTTCGCGCTGAACGCGGCGGGCAAGGTCGCTGGCCAGCGTCCGGCGCCGGTCGCGCTCGACCTGGGCGCGCTGTCGAAGACCGTGCTCGGCGCGGTCGACCCGAAGACCACCATCCTGCGCCGCGGCCTCAGCCGGATCTCGCTGCCGCCCTGGGTCGTCGCCGAGATCGGCGAGGACTTCAACGAGGTCATGGCCTATCCGAAGATCGACCTGCCGATGTACCAGCCGCTGGAGCAGCGCTCGGCCGAGCGCCTCCTGCCCAACATCGGCAAGATCGCGCGCAACAGCCTGACGCTGATGGAGACCAACCAGCGCTTCATCGAGGCCTACATGGTCGGGCTGAATCACGAGTTCGCGCGCAAGCTGCTGTGGCGCGAATACCCGACCGACCAGCGCGGCAGCTACTTCCGCCAGTTCTGGTCGGTCGGAGACGCCATCGACGACGAGGGCCTCGGCGAAGACGCGCTGAAGGAGAAGCGCTACGACATCCCCGAGATCCATCGCTGGGCCGCCTCCTCGAAGCTCGGCGAGCACAACAACCGCATCCCGCCCGGCCAGCCGGCCAGCCCGCAGGCGGTGCTGATCATCCGCGGCGAGCTGCTGAAGAAATATCCCAACACGGTCATCTTCGCCCAGCACGCCAGGATGAACGGCGGCCTGCGCGAGCCCGACTGGCTCACCGCCGCCGAGGAACAGAACCCGCCGCATGCCAAGACGCGCACGCCGCTCTACCAGGCGCGGCCGGTCGACGACATCTTCTTCTTCGGCTTCGACCTGACGATCGACGAGGCCAAGGGCAGCGGCGGCGATCCGGGCTGGTATTTCGTGCTGCAGGAACGTCCGGGCGAGGCGCGCTTCGGACTGGAGCTGTCGCGCGCCGAAGCCGCCGAGACCTTCGACGACCTCGCCTGGAGCGATGCGCTGCCGGGCATCCAGCCGGGCCAGTTCCTGCCGGCCGGGGCACTCGCCACCGTGCCGCTGGCCGAACCCTCGGCGACCAGCGACGCGCCCAAGCACGACCAGTGGCTGGACGACCGCCGCGTCGGCCCGGCCGCCGCCAGCTCGGCCCGCTGGGCCTACCTGCTGCTGCGCCAGCCGGTGATGGTGGCGGTGCATGCCGACGAGATGCTGGCCTCCTAGAGCAACGCGACCAACAGGCCCTGCCCATGGTGGACTTCACTACGGCCCAATCCCTTCTCGCCGCTGCCCGCGCACGCCGCGATGCGGCGCAACGTGCGGCGCTGGAGGCGGCGGCGCGGGCGCGCCAGGCGCAGTCGGCGCTCGAACTGGCCACGCGGCAGCAGCGGCGCGCTTCGGATGGCCTCGCGGCGGCGGCACGGGAGGCCTCATCGACACTCGCCAGCTCGACCGCCGCGCTGCGCGACGCCAGCGCGGCAGTCGAGCAGGCGAGCGCCGCCTTCGCGTCCTTCAGCCTCCCGCAGCGGGGCGTCGGCCAGCTGGACGGCGCCGCACCCTTCCTGCTCTTCCCGGTGCGCATCGAGACGCGCTTCCGTGTCCGGCCGTCCAGTCCCCAGGCAGCGGGCGCGCCGGCCGCCGCCATCCCGGTGCCGGCGCATGAACTGCTGGTGCGCATCTATCCGGACGAATGCTCCATCGACACCTTCGAGCCCTTGATGTCGCAGTCCGAGCTGCTCAACATCAAGAGCTACTGGATGAACATCTGGCGTGCCGGCGGGGTCGAGAACGACCAGCGCGGTGCATGGGCCAAGCTGGTGCTGGCCAAGGGCGCCGGCCGCGCCGGATGGCTGGCCGACAACTTCCAGCCGCTCAACCTCAGTGCCGAGCCGCGCAAGGCGAAGGCGAGCGACCAGGTGCTGGTGGTCGCGACCGATACGCCGCTGGGCGCCGCCGAGGCGCTGGCGCTTTCCGCCTATTGGCCGGCGGTGTGGCTGGCCGATGGCGATGCGGCCCGGCTCGATGCGGCCAACGCCGCGCTGGCCGCCGCCGTGGGCGCAAGCCGCGCGGCCGGATTGATCGAGGCGTATGCGCCCTTCAACCTGGCCGACCGGCCGGCCGCGCCGCTCGCCAAGGGCGATGTCGCGCTCTCGCTCGCCTTCCTGGTCCTGCCGCCCGATCCGGCAACGACCCAGGGCTCGTGGACCCAGGCGCCTCAGGTGAGGCAGTTTCCCGATCGCTTCGTGGTGCTGGGCTTCGACGGCGGCACGCAGACGCTGGAGGCCGTCGGCAGCGCGGTCACGCTGCCGCTCTACACCGGCCCCGATCCTTCGGCCGACGCCGCCACCGATCCGGACAGCGTGATCCATCCCGATGGGCCCGATCTGTTCGTCCCCGACCCGCTGAAGTGGATGGTCGATTTCGACCGCGCCGTCGCCGCCGGCATGGCGCTGGCGATTCCGCTCACCGCCGCGCAGTACCGAAGCGGCTTCAGCCGCCTGCTGGTGCTGGGCCTGCAGCTGAGCCTGCCGGGCGCCGACGGACCCGCCGCGCTGCAGGAACTGCTGGCCCATCACCTGTGGAGCCGCAGCGGCTTCTTCCTGCTGCCGCAGGGCACGCCCGCCCACAACGCCGCGGGCGCGAGCGCCGGCAAGTCGCCCGAGGACGATGCCGACGCCAGCTTCGACGACCGGCGCGACCGGCCGCTGTTCACGACGGTCGGCGACCCGCTGCAGAAGCGCGACGGCCAGTGGCTGGCCGACTACCTGGGGCTCGATCCGGCCTTCATGGCCGGCGTGCACGGCAGCGACGGCAAGGACCAGATGCATGCGCGCGCGATGCAGACCGCGCTCTGGCCGGCCACCCTCGGCTACTGGATGGACACGCTGTTCACGCCGAAGCCGGCCACCGCATCCATCTTTCCGGATGCGGTCATCGACCAGACGCGCGACTTCTTCTGCGGGCACGTGAGGGGCCGGGGCGCGTTGCCGGCGATCCGCATCGGCGGCCAGCCCTACGGCATCCTGCCGGTCACCGCCTTCTCGCGCATCCAGTGGTTCGAGCCGCAGCGCCGGCTGGGCAGCGCGGCGGCCTCGTCCGCCTACCTCGGCGCGCTGTACCGGCTGCTGCGGCAGGTCGACGCCGACTGGGCCGCGATGAGCCAGCAGGCCGCCTGGGTGGGCAAGGCCGGCGATCCGCACCAGACGCTGCTGGACATCGTCGGCCTGATGCCTTCGTCGGTCGAGTACTACTCGCGCAATGCCGAGAGCCTGGAGCAGCTGTTCAACATGTTCAACCGCTTCGCGCTCGGGCCGGCCTGGATCACCGCGCTGGTGAACCTGGACCTCCAGGCGCTGGCGGTCGCCCTGCTGCAGCGCCTGGGCTACAGCGGCGCCGCGCAGCCGGACCTGCTCAGCCATTTCTTCCTGAGCGACAACCCGCTGATCAGCACCGTCATCGACGACCGCGCGCTGTCGGAGACCGACCCGGTGCGCGCCTACACGCCCGACAAGCGCAACTACCTGCAATGGCTGGTCGACGCCGCGGGCCAGTCGCTCGACGCGCTGCGCCAGGAGAGCGGCTTCACCGACGGGCGCAGCCCGCAGGCGCTGCTCTACCTGATGCTGCGCCACGCGCTGATGCTCGGCTACTACGGATGCGGCTACAACTTCCATCGCAGCGCGGGATTCCTCACCGCGCCCGAGCTGCTCGCCATGCGTTCCGAGCCGACCTTCGTGCACGTCGCCGAAGCCCCGGCGGCGGCCAGCGCCGCAGCAGCCGGCATCGGCACCGAGAGCCGCTTCGGCGCGCTCTACAAGACCGAGAGCCGGATCACCGGCAGCCCGTCGCTGCTGGTCGCCGACTACATCCGCGACCAGCTGCACATCGCGCCCGAGGCCAGCCTGCTCGCCACCCAGATCGATGCCCTGCAACTGCTGGTCGACGCGTCGACCGCGCAGCTGGAGCGGGCCTTCGCCGAGCATGTCGACACCTGCTCCTACCGCTACGACGCCTGGCTGCTGGGCCTGGTGAACCAGCGCATCGAGGCGCAACTGGCTGCCGCGACGCCAAATCCGCAGGCGCCGCCGTCACCGCCGGCTCCGGATGGATCGGCAGCGCAGCCGCCCGCTTCGTCGTCGTCGTCTTCGTCATCCTCTGGCAGCGCGACGCGCGGCCTGCACCTGGGTGCCTACGCCTGGGTGGAGGACCTTCATCCCGCCGAAGACCCGCTGGTGCCCGCGCAATTGCCGGCCGATCTGGCGGCGCAGTTTCCGGGCGCGTCCCCATTGACGACCGACGCCGGCAACGGCGGCTTCATCCATGCGCCTTCGATCCCCCATGCCGATGCGGCCGCGGTGCTGCGCGCCGGCTTCATCGCGGCGAAGGCGGGCGGCGGCGATACGGGCGAGCTCGCGGTCAACCTGTCGTCCGACCGGGTGCGCATGGCCCTGGCCCTGATCGAGGGCGTACGCAACGGCCAGAGCCTCGGCGCCCTGCTCGGCTACCAGTTCGAGCTGGGCCTGCATGACGACCATGGACTGGCCGAGGTCGACAAGTTCATCTATCCGCTGCGCAAGAGCTTCCCGCTGGTCGCCGACGCGCTGGCATCGACCGCCACCGATGCCAGCGTGCCGATCGAGGCGATCGAGGCGCGCAACGTGCTGGACGGCAAGAAGCTGGCCGACCAGATCGCCAGGAGCGGCGTGAGCAGCTATCCATGGGGCATGCCCGGACTGCCTGCGGCCAGCCCAACGCAACTGCTGGCGCTCGATGCCGAGGCCGACGCGCTGCGCGCCGCCTACGACGCGGTGGCCGACCTGGCGCTGGCCGAGGGCGTCTACCAGGCGGTGCAAGGCAACTACGACCGGGTCGCGAGCACGGTGGCGGCCTACACCACCGGCAACTTCCCGCCCGAGCCGGGCATCGTCGATACCGCGCCGGCGGGCACCACGCTCACCCACCGGGTCGCGATCCAGTTCCGCCCCGGACTGCCAGCCGCGCCGGGCGCGACGCCGCGCGCCCGGGCCGAGCCCGCCATCGACGACTGGCTGGCCGGCATGCTGCCGCCGCTCGGGCAGATCGCCTGCACAGTGGCCTGGACCGATCCGGTCGGCGGCGCCTCGCAGCAGCATGCGGTCACGCTGGCCGACCTCGGCCTGCATCCGATCGATGCGCTCTACCTGTTGAAGCCGGACAACCTGCAGGCCATGGCCGAGATCGACGACCGCATCCAGCGCCATGTGGCCGAGACCTGGTCGCCGCGGCCCGATGCGGTGGTGCAGATCCAGTACATGGCCGCGCCCGCGGGCCGCATCAGCATCTTCGAGAGCGGCCCGCTGCTGCGCGCATTGCGCTCGTTGCTGATGTCTGCGAGGGCACTGCGTGCCAGCGATGTGCTGCGCGCCAACGATGCGAGGCAGCAGGACAACGCCGCGGTGTTCGTCGATGCCGGCCGAATCGATTCGCCTCGGGCCGACCTGGGGGCGCTGGCCGCCGACATCGACGCCTTCTCGGCCACGACGCTGGGGCCTGCACTGCAGGACATCGTCGCCAACCGCGCGCAGATCATTGCCCAGGTGGACGCCTGGCTCGACCAGGGCGTGGTCCTGCTGGAGCGCGCCGCCCGGCTGGCCCTGCCATCGGCCGGCTGGGGCTTCGTCTACGGCTGGCGGAGCCTGGCCTTCAAGGACCTGCTGGCGCAGGTGGCCGCACTGGTCGCGCGCTGGAAGCTCAAGCTGCAGGCCTTCGACGATGCCTTGCTCGCCTACGACAACCTGCCCGCCGCCAGCACCGACGCGGAGCGCTTCGCCGCGCTGCAGGCGGCGGCGCTGATCGTCAGCATGAGCCTCGATCCGCTTCCCGCATCGCCCGCGCTGCTGCGCGCCGCGCTGCCTTCGAAGGCAGCCGCCCTGCTGGCCCGGATGGGCCAGTTCCAGGCGATCCAGGCGAGCACCGGCCCGTCGTTCGCGAGCCTTTATGCCGCCGCGGCCGCGCTCACGACCGCGGAGTTCGATGCAGCGCCATTCGACGTCTCCGCCTTCGGCGACCGCGCGATCGTGATCGTTCAGGACCTGGCGCGCGCGATGGCCGCGCAGTCGGCGAGCGCGGCGGCGCGCATCGCCGCGGTCGACGCGCAGCTGGCGGCGGCGGCCGCATCGAGCTCGGCCACCGAGCAGGCGAGCCTTCTCGCTGCCGCCGCCAAGGCGCTGCTCGGCGACGACTTCCTGCTGGTGCCGGAATTCGCCGTCTCGGCGGCGCAAGGCGCCGAGTGGGCCAATGCGGTCGACGAAGCCGATTCCGGCGCGCCCTTCGCCTACTTGAAGTCGACGCTCGGCATCGACTTCCCGGTCGACGAGTGGTTTTACGGCGCGGCCCGGGTGCGCGAGCCGCTGCGCCAATGGGAGACGGCGCTGATGGTCGCCTCGGCCTTCGGATCGAAACCGCCTGCCTTCACCGCCATCCAGCTGCCCTTCGCGGCCGGCGCGTCATGGCTGGGGCTGGAGTTCCCGGCCGACACCGTGCTCGACGGCGACCGCCTGCTCTACACCTGCCTCTACACCCAGCCCTTCGACCCGACGGCACGCCAGTGCGGCCTGCTGATCGACGAATGGACCGAGACGCTGCCCGCCGCCACGCACGACACCGGCATCAGCTTCAACTACGACCGGCCGGACAACGAGCCCGCGCAGTCGATCCTGATGGTCGTCTCGCCGGCCGCCAGCGGCCCGTGGCAATGGGCCGACCTGGTGGCGGCGCTCAACGAGACGCTCGACCTGGCGAAGAAGCGGGCGGTCGAGCCGGCCTTCCTCGATCCCACCGCCTATGCCCGCTTCCTGCCGGCCACCGTCAGCGCCAGCACCTCGTACGGCATCACCATCGCCGCCAACTTCACGATGGCGAACGGCGTGATGGCCAGGTTGCAAGGAGCACGCAATGGCTAGCCAGATCGATATCGGCGACATCCGGGTGGCGCTCGCCGAGCGGCGCTTCCCGTCGATCACGACCTGGAACCGGCTCGAGGCCCGGCCGCGTTCCGCGAACTTCGAGCGAGCCCTTCGCGCGGAGATCCGCGATCCGCTGTGGCTGCTCGCCAAGCAATGGCAGATGGGCGAGTTCCGCGGCAGCGACGCCGGCTCGCCGGCATTCGCCAAGGTGCTGCTCGACACGACCCGCCTGACCCGCTTTCGGCCGGCCGACGGCCCTGTGCAGGCCCTCGATCCGACGCTGCCGCTGGAAGCCAGGGTCGAGCGCCGGCCCCTGCCGTTGCGCCGGCAGCAGCGCCCGATGGCACTGGACCTGCGCCTGGTGATGGCGCGCCAATGGCTCGCGCTGGTGGCGGATGTGGCGGACTATCGCGACGCCTACATCGCGGCCTACCCGATCCTCGAACCCGATCCCACGCGGGCCGACGCCGTGGAAACCTGCGCGCATCCGGAAGTCAGGGACAGCTTCCAGGCGCTGGCCGGCCGGGCGATGGACGGCGGCGCGCTGCTCGAATACCTTCTTGCCGACTCGACCCGCCATGCCTACGACGGCGTGGCCGGCATCGCCACGACCGACCATGACGCGATCGACGACCGGGCCAGGCGCTTCCTGGCCTGGGCCGGCCGCTTCGTGGCCCAGCCGGCTTCGGCCGAGGACGATGCCTGGGTGCCGGACCATCTCGACTACCGCTTCGCGGTCTCGGCGCCGATGAAGGACGGCAGCGAGAAGGTCTACGTGGCCGACGACTACGCATCGCAGCGCCTCGACTGGTACAGCCTCGACCTGGACCCGGGCGTCGCCACGCTGGGCCCGCTCGACGGCGCGGACCAGACCGGCCTCGCGCCCGACGCGCCCTTCAGCACCATTCCGATCCCGGTGTCCTTCTCGGGCATGCCCAACACCCGCTGGTGGGCCTTCGAGGACCACGGCACCAACTTCGGGGACATCGACGCCAGCACCACCGACCTGGCCAAGCTGCTCTTCATGGAATTCGCGCTGGTCTATTCGAACGACTGGTTCGTGATTCCCTGCACGCTGCCGTCGGGGGCGCTGGCGCGCGTCCGCGGGCTGGCGGTGACCAGCGTCTTCGGCGAACGCCTCTGGGTCGAGCCGGCCGACCAGGGGCTGGAAACGGCCTGGGGCCGCTGGAGCATGTTCAACGTCGACGTCCGCGCTGCAGCCGGCGCCGGCGCCGCCGGCATGGATCCGACCCTGCTGCTGTTGCCGACCGTGGCCGCGCCGCTGGCGGGTCAGCCGCTGGAGGAGGTCTTCCTGGTGCGCGACGAAGTGGCCGACATGGCATGGGGCGTCGAGAAGACGGTGCCGCTCGCCAGCGGCATCAGCCGGCCGGGCGCGGAAGTGGCGCGGCAGACGCTGGCCTATCTCCAGGGCCTGGTCCCCGCCGGCCCGCCGCCGCCGGAGATGGCCGCCGCCTTGCGCTACCAGGCGATGAATGCCCCGCCCGAGAACTGGATTCCGTTCATCCCGGTGCATGTGCCCAACGATGTGCGCGAGATCCAGCTGCAGCGCGCCGCACTGCCGCGCACGCTGGCCGGCAGCGCCCCGCCCTTCGCGAAGGTGCAGCCGCTGACCTCGCTGTTGCGCCAGGGCCTGGACCTGCCGACGCCGCAGCCCTATTTCCTGCACGAAGAGGAAGTGCCGAGGGCCGGCGCCCGCCTGGTCCAGCACTACGCGCGGGTGCGCTGGACCCAGGGCCAGGTCTACACCTGGCTGCGGGTGCAGAAGCAGACCGGGCGCGGCGAGGCGGCCAGCGGGCTGGCCTTCGATCGGCTGGTCGACAAGTCGGGAGCGGCTTCGGCCTGAAAGGCGTGCCGCGGCGTGCCGGTCGAGCTTCGCCTCGATGCCGCCGCCGATTCAGGGTTCGTGAAATCCCTCTTCCAGCTGCACCTTCACCGGCGTCGAGCGAAAGCTGATCTTCGGCATGTGGCGGATGACGAGAAAGCTCAGCAGCCCGACCGCGATCGTCAGCCAGAAGCCGGTGTGGATGGCCTGCACCAGCGCCTCGCGCGCCATGTCGATCAGCGCCTCGCCGTCGCGCCCGGCGGCAGCCAGGCGGCCGAGCAGATCGGCCTGCAGGTCCTGGCTCAGCAGGATTTCCGGGTTGGCGAGCCGCTTCGGCCAGTCGCCGCTGGCGGCGGCATCGCCCGCCAGCGCGCTCTCGATGTGCCGCCCGTAGGCCCAGTTGACCGCCGCGCCGGTGAGCGCGGTGCCCAGCATCGCGCCGACCATGCGCTGGCTCTGCAGCAGCGCGATCGCGATGCCGACGTTCTCGCGCGGCGCCGCCTGCTGCATCGAGATGGTCAGGTTGGGCATGGTCAGGCCCATGCCGACGCCGCCGCAGATCATCACCGCGACGAGGTAGGCATGCGACGAAGCGGCGTCGGCCAGCAGCATCAGCGCGGTGCAGAGGGTGACCAGGCCGAAGCCGAGGTAGACCATGATCGCCGCGTTGGGCAGGCGCGGCAGGATGCGGCTGTTGAGAATGTTCGACACCGCGATGAAGGCCACCAGCGGCGTCACCAGCAGGCCGGCCGCATGCGCCGACAGCGCGAAGCCGCCCTGGAACATCAGCGGCACATAGACCAGCAGCGAGAACTGCATGAAGCCGCCCGCCGTCGCCAGCAGGAACATGCTGAGCAGCGATCGGTCGCGCAGCAGCTCGCCCGGTATCAGCGGCTGCGCGACCCGCCGCTCCCAGCACACCAGCGCCGCGAAGGCCAGCAGGCAGACGCAGAGGATGCCCAGCATGCCGCCGGTGAAGCCGTGCCGCGGCACGATCTCGACCAGCAGCTGCAGGCTGCCGAGGCCGGCCGCGATCAGCAGCGCGCCGGGCCAGTCGATGCGCACCCTGGCGCCCGGGGCACCGTGGCGCACATGGGGCAGGAAGCGCCACACCGCGACCAGCGCCACCATGGCCACCGGCAGGTTGATGTAGAAGACCCAGCGCCAGCCGAGGTACTGCGTCAGCAGGCCGCCGAGCGACGGGCCCAGGGTGTTCGCCAGCCCGAAGGCCGAGGCCATCATCATCTGCCAGCGCAGCCGCACGAGCGCGTCGGGGAACAGGTCGACGATCGATGCGAAGGCGCTGCCCACCAGCATGCCTCCGCCGATGCCCTGCAGCGCCCGCGCGCCGACCAGCTCTTCCATGCTGTCGGCATGGCCGCAGAGGGCCGAGGCGATGCTGAAGATCACGATCGAGGCCAGCACGAAGGGCCGGCGGCCGAACTGGTCGCCGAGTCGGCCGACCACCGGCACGGTGATCACCGATGCCAGCAGGTAGGAAGTGGCGACCCAGGCATAGAGCTCGAAGCCGCGCAGCTCGGCGACGATGGCCGGCAGCGCGGTGCTGACCACCGTCTGGTCCAGCGCGACCAGCGATGCGACGCAGCACAACCCGAGCATGGCCAGCAGCGAATCGCGATTGGAGAGGGTCTGGCGGCTGGAGTGGGCCGCGGCGGAAGAAGACTTCAAGGAGACGGACGCGGTCGCTGTTTTTTCGGCAAGAGCGCTATTTTGAGGCATCCGGTCCACAGCTGCCGGGACGCGGCCGGCGCTCTCGCCCAGGCGAAGGCCGCGCGTGCAGGGCGGCCCGCTTCGCCGCTAGACTGCACGCCGTGTGCGCGCCAGCGCATCAATCCGCTGCTCGCTGAAGGCATCCTGCCCATGGCCGTGTCACGTTCCAGCTCCCAGTCGAAGCGCCCGGCGCGCCGGGCCTTCGAACGCCTGGCCCGGGCCGGCGAGCGCTTCGATGCCCTGCAGGCCGCGACCGCGCTGCATCGGGCCGCTATCGACGAAGCCGCCGCGCTGATCGGCGCCGGGCGCCTGCTGCTGGTGCTCGATGGCCGCAACGGACCGCGCAGCGCCGGCGCGCGGCTGCCGGCCGGCGAGGATGCCGCGACGCTGTTGAACGCCATCCGGCCATGGCTTTCCCAGGCTGCCGAGGATGGCGAAGCCAGCCTGCGCCACGGCCCGGAACAGGCATCGCCCGCCGAGCAGCGCTCATGCCTGATCGCGCCGATACGCGCGCACGGACGCCGCCTCGGCTTTCTCTATGCCGACATCGACGGGCCGCGGGGCCGCTTCGACCTCGACGATCTCGACCTGCTTTGCGCGCTGGCCGCCCAGCTGGGCGCCGCGCTGGCCCGGATCCACGAGCGCGAGGCGCTGCGGCGCGAACTCGAGGCCGGCCGGCGCGAACTGGCCTGCCGCGAGCGCGAGATGGCCGAGACGCGCGCCCACCAGCTCGCCGCGGCCGAGGTGCTCAAGGTCATCGGCAGCTCGGTGGCCGATCCCGGCCCGGTCTTCGACAAGATCCTCGAATGCTGCGAGCGGCTCTTCGATGCCAATTCCTATGTGCTGCTGATGGTCGACGCCCAGGGCGACCTGATGCTGATGCGCTGGCGGGTGGCCGGCGCCGGCCGCGAGATGGTCGACCCCGAGCGCCAGGCCGAGCTCAGCGCGGCCATGGCCTCCAGCTATCCGATGTCGCTGCCCGGCACCACGGCCGAGCTGTCCTTTCGCACCGGCGAGCTGGTCGAGATTCCCGACGTGCTGGCCGACCCGGCGGCGCCGCCGGTGCTGCGCCGCAATGCGGAGCTGGCCGGATTCAGTTTCGCCAACCTGTCGGCGCCGCTGCTCTGGGAGGGGCGCGGCATCGGCATCCTGAGCATGCAGCGCGCCGAGCTCGGCCCCTTCAGCCCCGGCCAGCGGGCGCTCTTGAAGACCTTCGCCGACCAGGCGGTGATCGCCATCCGCAATGCGCAGCTCTTCAACGAGACGCAGGCTGCCCTGGAGAAGGTCGAGGAGCGCACCACCGAATTGACCGAATCGCTCGAATACCAGACCGCGGTCAGCGACGTGCTGCGGGTGATCAGCGAGTCGCCGACCGACGTGACGCCGGTGTTCGAGGCCATCCTCGACTGCACCATGTGGTTGTTCGAGGGGCCGACCTCGGCCATCTTCACCTTCGACGGCCGGCTGGTGCACCTCACCGCGACGCGCAACTGGTCGGCGCAGGCGCTGGAGGCCGCGCGCAGCGTCTGGCCGGCGCCGCCCGACCCGCACCAGATGAACGGCCGGGTCATCCTCGAGCGCCGGGCCCATTCCAACGACGACGCCTGGGCCGACCCGAACTACGACCGCACCCTGGCCAATTCCGGCAACCGCCGGCGCATGATCTGCGCGCCGATGCTGAAGGACGGCGTGCCGATCGGGGCCATCTCCACCGCCTGGCCGGAGCCCGGCAAGACGCCGCAGCGGCAGATCGACCTGCTGAAGATGTTCGCCGACCAGGCGGTCATCGCGATCGAGAACGTGCGGCTCATGAACGAGACGCGCGAGACCCTCGAGCGGCAGACCGCCACCGCCGATGTGCTGCAGGTCATCAGCGAGTCGATGGAGAACGCGCAGCCGGTGTTCGAGAAGATCCTCGAGAGCTGCCAGCGGCTGTTCTCCGGCAGCCAGCTCGGCATCTCGCTGGTCGGCGACGACGACATGATGGTGCTGGCCGCGCACCGCGGCTCGGCGCGCGAGGCCCTGGAGCGCTTCTATCCGCGCCCGATCGACCATTCGCCGACCGGCGAGCAGATGAGCGGCCCCGAGGTGCTGCACATACCCGACGTGCTCGCCTCCCCCGCGGCGCCGACCCTGATGCGCGAGATCGCGAAACAGGTGGGCAGCTTCGCGATCATGCTGGCGCCGCTGATCTGGGAAGGCCGCTACATCGGCTCGATCCACGTCACGCGCCAGCCGCCCGGCCCCTTCGCGAAGAAGGAGATCGAGCTGCTCGAGACCTTCGCCGACCAGGCGGTGATCGCGATCCAGAACGCCCGCCTCTTCAACGAGACCAAGGAAGCGCGCGCCGCCGCCGAAGCCGCCAACGAGGCCAAGAGCGCCTTCCTGGCGACCATGAGCCACGAGATCCGCACGCCGATGAACGCGGTCATCGGCATCAGCGGACTGCTGCTCGACACGCCGCTCGACAGCGAGCAGCAGGACTACGTCGCCACCATCCGCGACTCGGGCGATTCGCTCCTGACCATCATCAACGACATCCTCGACTACTCGAAGATCGAGGCCGGCCGGATGGACGTGGAGTCGCATCCCTTCGACCTGCGCAGCTGCGTCGAGTCGGCGCTCGACCTGGTCGGCACCCGGGCCACCGAGAAGAAGCTGGACATCGCCTACCTCTTCGAGGGCGATGTGCCCGAAGGCGTCAGCGGCGACCTGACCCGGCTGCGCCAGGTGCTGCTGAACCTGCTGAGCAACGCGGTCAAGTTCACCGAGGCCGGCGAGGTGGTCTTGACCGTCGGCGCCGAAGCCGTGGCCGATGCCGCGGTGCCGACGGTGCTGCTGAAGTTCACCGTGCGCGACACCGGCATCGGGCTCTCGCCGCACGGCCTGGGCCGGCTGTTCCAATCCTTCTCGCAGGCCGACTCGAGCACCACCCGCAAGTACGGCGGCACCGGGCTGGGCCTGGCGATCAGCAAGCGGCTCTGCGAGCTGATGGGCGGCACCATGTGGGCCGAGAGCGCAGGGCCGGGTGCCGGCTCCAGCTTCTTCTTCACGATCGTGGTGCCGGTCGCCGAAGCGCCGCCCGGCCGGCATCCGCTGGCGATCGGCGTTCAGGCCGAGCTTGCGGGCAAGCGCCTGCTGCTGGTCGACGACAACGTGACCAACCGGCGCGTGCTGGCGCAGCAGACCGGCAAATGGGGCATGCCTTCGCGCGACACCGAGGATCCGCTCGAGGCGCTGCGCTGGCTGGCGCAGGGCGAGCGCTTCGACCTGGCCATCCTGGACATGCACATGCCCGGCATGTCGGGGATCGAGCTGGCGCGGCGCATCCGGGCCGACCACCCCGGGCTGCCGCTGGTGCTGTTCAGCTCGCTGGGCCGGCGCGAGGTGGATGGCGCCGAGGCGCTGTTCGGCGCCTTCCTGGCCAAGCCGCTGCATCCCTCGCAGCTCTTCGACACGCTGGTCGGCTTCTTCGTCGACAAGCCGGTCCGGCGCACCATCGCGCCGCCGGTCTCCGCGCTGCCGTCGCGCATCGACCCCGGCATGGCGGCGCGCCATCCGCTGCGCATCCTGGTGGCGGAGGACAACGCGGTGAACCAGAAGCTGGCGCTGCGCCTGTTGCAGCAGATGGGCTATCGCGCCGACCTGGCTTCGAACGGCATCGAGGCGGTCGAGTCGGTGCAGCGCCAGACCTACGACGTGGTGCTGATGGACGTGCAGATGCCCGAAATGGATGGGCTCGATGCGACGCGGCGGATTTGCGCGCTGCAGCAGGCGGCCCAGCGCCCGCGCATCGTGGCGATGACCGCCAACGCGATGCAGGGCGATCGCGAGATGTGCATCGCCGCCGGCATGGACGGCTATCTCACCAAGCCGATCCGGGTCGACCGGCTGGTCGAGGCCCTGAACGAGATTCCGGCCCGGCGCGACCGCTGAGCCGCAGGTTTCGTCCGCGAGGGCTGTCCATGCCCCCGAATTGCCTATGCGGGGCCCGAAACCCCTCCCCAATACTGGCTATTTGGACGGTGTACGGCTTCTCGACGGCGTGACAAATTCCGCGTAAGCTAGAAAAAGGTTCTAAGTGTTGCGCTTGTTTTCTTTTAGGAACAAGAAAGCGTGCTAGCAGGTCTGCTACGAACCGGTCCGGTATTCATCGCTATCGAATTCGGAGAACCTGATGGAGTTGAGGCGCGAGCAGCTGGCCGAAGGGGTCGAGAAGATCAGCCTGGTCGGCCGCATGGACAGCATCGGCGGGCACGACATCAACGTGCGATTCGCCGAACTCGTCGCCACGCGCAAGCTCCTCGCCGTGGTCGATCTCTCCGAAGTCTCCTTCCTGGCGTCCATAGGCATCCGGACGCTCGTCGTCAACGCACGGGCCCAGTCGTCGCGCGGCGGCGTGATGGCCCTGGCGAATCCACAGCCCCTGGTGGCGGAGGTGCTCAAGATGGCAGGCATCGACACGATCATTCCCGTCTACCCCGACGTCGACAGCGCCTGCAGCGCGCTGCAGGCGGCCGCCGAAAGCCGCTGATGTCGCCGGCCGACGGGACGCCGCAGGCATCCCTCACCGTGGGCAGCGAACTGCGCGAACTGTCGCGCGTGAGCGCCTGGGTGCAGGACTGGGGCGAGCAGCAGCACCTGCCGACGCGCGTGGTCGAGAACCTCGACCTTTGCTCGACCGAGGTGGTGACCAACATCATGAATTACGCCTGCCGCGACGGGGCCCAGCGCATCTTCCTGCACCTGGAGCGCCAGGGCGACGAAGTGGCCCTGGAGGTGCAGGACGAAGGCAGCGAATTCGATCCGAGGCTGGTGCCCGAGCCGGTGGCGGCGACCAGCATCGAGGACGCGCGCATCGGCGGCTGGGGCATCCCGATCGTGCGCCGCTTCTCCGATGGCCTGCGCTACCGCCACGAGCATGGACGCAATTGCCTGACGCTGCTGTTTCGCGCCACCGCCCCGCCCTGACGCCTTCATCCCTTTCCACTTGCGACCCCCAGCGGCGACCCGATCACGGCGCCTTTCGTCCATCCACACAACCCAGGAGATTCAAAGATGGCAACAGCAGCCAAACCCATGATCGATGCACAAAGCGCCCTCGCCGCCCAGGCGGCCATGGCCGGGCACGCCAACGGCAACGGGGAGAGCTCCTCGGGTGTCGACAAGATGCGCGAACTGCTCTTCGGCAACCAGATGCAGGACTACGACAAGCGCTTCTCGATCCTCGAGGATCGCTTCCAGCAGCGCCTGCGCGACATCGAGAGCGAATCCTCGCGCAGCCTGAGCGCGCTGGAGGCCACGATGAAGAAGCAGCTCGAATCGGTGGCCGGCCAGTTCCGCGAGGAGAAGGACCTGCGCGCCGAGGCCGACAAGGAGCTGGAGCGCGCCCAGCGCGAGCACACCCAGGCCCTGGAGAAGCGCCTGGCCCAGGTCTCCGACCAGCTGGCGCGCCAGGAGCGCGACTTCACCGACCGACTGGGCCACGAGGTGCAGGGCCTGCGCGAGGAGATGCGGCGCCGCCAGGACGACGCGCGCGCCACCACCGAGCGCATGTTCGCAGAGCTGAGCAACGTCAAGACCGATCGCAACCTGCTCGCCGGCCTGTTCGTCGAGATCGCCAAATGCCTGAACCAGGAAGCGCCCAAGGCCGGCAGCGGCGGCTGAAGCCTGTGAGCACCAGGTCCGGAGCGGAGGCGCGGTGAACGCGCGCCTGTCGCTGGCCGCATCGAACGCGACCGGCGGCGTTGCCGACGACGACCAGAGCAAGCGGCTGGCCGGGCTCCTGCTGGAGCTGGCGCGCTGCGTCGATCCGCAGACCGCGGCTACGGTGCCGAGCCGGCTCGACAGCGATCCGCGCCTGGAGGCGATGCGCGGCGTGCTGATGGAGCGCGAGCAGGTGGCGCTCGCCCGGCTGCAGCGCAAGTTCGACGACCCAGAGGAATTCGCCGATGCGGTGGGCGCGGTGCTGCCTGCGGCCTTCAGCGTGGCCGCGGGCCACGACGACCGGCTGGGCCAGGCCATGGCACCGACGGTCGAGCGCGCCACCCAGGCATCGATCCGCAAGAACCCGGGGACGATGGTCGACATCCTCTACCCGGTGATGGGCCCGGCGATCCGCAAGGCGATCGCCGAGACGCTGGAGGGCAGCTTCCAGTCGCTGAACCTGGCGCTCAGGCACAGCCTCTCGTGGCGCGGTTTGAAGTGGCGCCTGGAGGCCCTGCGCAGCGGCACCAGCTTCGCCAACGTGGTGCTGAGCCACACCGCCGAATTCCGCGTCGAGCACTTGTTTCTGGTGCACCGGCAGACCGGCCTCTTGATCGCGCACCTGTCGCGCGAGGAGGCCAGCTCGCAGGACCCGCAGCTGGTCTCCGCGATGCTCTCGGCCATCCAGGACTTCGTGCGCGATTCCTTCGAGAACGAGAGCGGCGGCGGCGCCGGCAGCCGCAGCATCGACAGCCTGCGCCTGGGCGACCTGCTGCTCTGGTCCGAACAGGGACCCTCCGCCTTCCTGGCCGCGGTGATCCACGGCACGCCGCCGCCCTCGCTGCGGGTCAAGCTGGGCGATGCGATTGGCGCGATCCACGAGCAGTGGCGCGGCCCGCTCGATGAATTCGATGGCGACACCGCGCCCTTCGCCGGCATCGAGCAGCAGCTGCGGCCCTGCCTGGTCGCGCAGAGCGCCGACGCCCATCGCAGGGTCTCGCCGCTGATGTGGCTGATCCCGCTGCTGCTGCTCGCGGGGCTCGGATGGTGGATCGGCGAGCGCATGGTCCAGCACCACCGCATCGATCGCTACGTGGCGCTGCTTCAGGAGCAGCCCGGCATCGTCGTGACCGCGGCCGAACGCCACGACGACGGCCGGTGGTGGGTCTCGGGCCTGCGCGACCCGCTGGCGGTCGACCCCGCCACCCTGCTCGGCAAGGCGAATCTCGACGCCCATCACGTGATCGGCCGCTGGGAGCCCTACCAGGCGCTGAGCCCGGCGATGGTGATGAAGCGGCTGCAGGCCACGCTCGATCCGCCGGCCACCGTCACGCTGCTGCAGGAGGCCGACGGCATCCACGTGAGCGGCACCGCGCCGCAGCACTGGATGGACAAGGCGCGCGCCTTCATCGTCACGCTGCCCGCGGGCGCGCCGAAGGTCGACCTGAGCGAGGTCACCGACATCCAGGATCCCGACTACATCCGGCTGCGCGACTCGATCCAGGCGCAGCTGATCCATTTCGACTTCAGCGTGCCGCGGCCGGCCGCCGGCCAGGACGCGAAGGTCGACGCGGTCGCCGCCGACATGCGCGAGCTGGTGAAGGTGGCGCGCGCCCAGGGCTTCCCGGTCAAGGTGACGATCGTCGGCCATGCAGACGCCACCGGCAAGGACATGTCGAACCTGGCGCTCAGCGTGGGCCGCGCCGAAGTCGTCCGCTCGATGCTGCGCGCGCGCGGCGTCGATCCCGAATTGCTCGCCGTGCGCGGCGCCGGCCCGCTGGAACCCTTGCGGCCCGGCGCCACCGAAGACGAGCTGTCCATGAATCGCCGCGTGTCCTTCTCCGTCAGCACCGGCGACTGAAACCCCTTCACATGCTGCAAAAGAAGATCTGCCTGCTCGGTGCCTTCGGCGTCGGCAAGACCAGCCTGGTGCGACGCTTCGTCGACACGATTTTTTCCGACACCTACCTGACGACGGTCGGCGTCAAGATCGACAAGAAGGTGATGCGCGTCGGCGCCGAGGAGATGGCGCTGATCCTCTGGGACATCGCCGGCGAGGACGCGGTTGCGGCGGTGCGCGTGACCTACCTGCGCGGCGCCGCCGGCTACCTGCTGGTGATCGACGGCACCCGGCCCGAGACCCTCGAGACCGCGGTGTCGATCCAGCGGCGCATCACCGCCGAGATCGGCGAGGTGCCCTTCGTGGCGCTGCTCAACAAGTCCGACCTGCAGGAGGACTGGGCGCTGGCGCCGGAGCGCATTGCCGAGCTGGAAGCCGCTGGCTGGAGCTTCCGCCGCACCAGCGCCAAGACCGGCATGAGCGTCGAGGAAAGCTTCGAGGAGCTGGCGGCGCGCCTGGCGCGCTAGCCGGATGCACATGCTCGGCCTGCCCGCGCGCATCTCCAACTCGCTGCTGCAGCTGATCCATGCGCAGCGCGCGCTGGCGCACCTGGTGATCGACGACGCGCAGAACCTGGCGCAGGCCGGCGGCCACCTGGCCCACTACGGCCTGGGAGAGCTGCGGACGGGCCAGCCGGCATCCGAGCAGATCCCCTTCCTCGAAGGCCTGCTGCCGCTGTTCGAGACGCCCTTCCTGATCCGCTCGATGGAGATGCCGAGCGGACGCGTGGCCGACGTGCATTTCTTTTCCGACGACAGCACCACCGTCTGGGTGCTGCTGCTCGACGTGACCGCCGAGTACGAGGAGGCCCGGCTGGTCCAGCAGAAGGCCTACGACATGACGCTGCTGAGCCAGCGCGAGGCCCGGCTGATAGCGCAGCTGGAGACGGCCAACCAGGAGCTGACACGCGCCCATGACGAACTGGCCGCGTCGCGCGCCGACCTGCAGCTGACCCACGACCGGCTGCAGCGGGAACTGCACGATGCCGAACGCTACGTGCGCGCCATCCTGCCCGAGCCGCTGGCCGAGCCACTCGCGGTCGACTGGCGCTTCGTGCCATCGACCGAGCTGGGCGGCGACTCCTTCGGCTACCACTGGATCGACGACGAGCACTTCGCCATCTACCTGATCGACGTCTGCGGCCATGGCGTCGGCTCGGCGCTGCTGTCGGTGGCGGTGGCCGACACGCTGCGATCGGAAGCCTTGTCGAACTGCGATTTCCGCGATCCGGCGCAGGTGCTGGGCGCGCTCAACCTGGCCTACCAGATGGAGCGCCATGGCGAGCTCTTCAGCACGGTCTGGTATGGCGTGCTGCGCCGTGACGGCAAGGACGCGGGCGGCCTGCTTCGCTATGCCTCGGCCGGCCATCCGCCGGCCATCCTGGCGAGCGGCACGGCGGCCCGGGCCTTGCCGGCCGCGGGTCCCTGCATCGGCCTGTCGCCGGCAGCGCGCTACCAGCAGCACGAATGCGCGGTCGAGTCGCCGGCACGCCTCTTCGTGTTCAGCGACGGCACCTACGAGATCGGCCGGGCGGACGGCTCGATGCTGCAGCATGCCGACCTGGTGGCGCATCTGTCGATGCCGCCGGCCGAGGGGCAGTCCGAGCTAGACCGCCTGCTCGACTTCGCGCGCGAGGCGCACGGCCCCGGCGCGCTGGAGGACGACTTCACCGTCATCAAGGTCACGTTGTGAATCCTGCCGCGCGGATCAGAACGGCAGGCCGACGTAGGGCGCCGCCAGGGCGCGCTGGGCGTCCTCGTTGGCGCGCAGGAATTCGAGTTCGGATTCCTGCAGCCGCTGGTCGATCTCGCCCTGGCCGGGAAAGCGGTGCAGCAGATTGGTGAGCCACCATGACAGGCGCGTCGCGCCCCAGACCCGGCGCAGCGCGACCTCCGAATAGCCGTCGATGTGCGCGCTGTTGCCGCGCCGGTAGAAGTCGACCAGTCCGCGCGACAGGTAGAACACGTCGGAAAACGCCAGGTTCAGGCCCTTGGCGCCGGTGGGCGGCACGATGTGCGCCGCATCGCCGACCAGGAACAGCCGGCCCCAGCGCATCGGCTCGCCGACGAAGCTGCGCAGCGGCGCGATCGACTTCTCGATCGACGGGCCGGTCGCGATCTGCCGGCTCAATTCGGGGCCGAGGCGGGTGGTGAGTTCGCTCCAGAAGCGGTCGTCGCTCCAGTCCTCGACGCTGTCTTCCAGCGGGCACTGCACGTAGTAGCGGCTCAGCATCGGGCTGCGCTGCGAACACATCGCGAAGCCGTTCGGATGATTGGCATACATGATCTCGCCCAGCGGCGGGGTGCGCGACATGATGCCGAGCCAGCCGAAGGGATAGACCTTCTCGAAGGTGCGCAGCACCGATGCCGGAATCGAGCGCCTGCTCACGCCATGGAAGCCGTCGCAGCCGGCCACGAAGTCGCCCTCGACGCGATGGCTTTGCCCGTCCTTGACATAGCTGACCCAGGGCCTGTCGCCGTCCAGGTCGTGCAGCGCAACGTCCTCGGCGTTCTCGATCACGGCGCCGCCGGCACGGTCGCGCGCCGCGTAGAGATCCTCGGTGATCGCGGTCTGGCCGTAGGTCATCATGGTGCGGCCGGTGTGCTTCTTCACGTCGATGAAGAACTGCTCGCGGCCGGCCCAGGCGATGCCGGTGCCGTTGTGCACCGCGCCCTCGCGATCGAGGCGTTCGCCGAGGCCGTGCTCGCGCAGCATGCGCACCGTGCCGTCCTCCAGCACGCCGGCGCGGATGCGCTTCAGCACATGCTCGCGCGAGGAGCGTTCGAGCACGATGCTGTCGATGCCCTCGCGCTGCAGGATGTGCGAGAGCATCAGCCCCGAGGGGCCCCCGCCGATGATGATGACCTGGGTGCGCGTGCTGCTCACGATGTCTCCTTTCGACGCAGCGCATTCTCTGCGAAACGCGCCCGGCGCCGGCGCAAAGGTCACACCCAGGCCGATCGCTTGACCTATCATTCCTGCCGAATTCGAAGAAAGCGCTCCCGGCATCGCATTCCTGGCAGGAGCCAAGGCCGGAGTCCATCGCCGGCGCGGCACCGAGGAGGAATCGACGTGGATCTGAAACTTGGCGTTCCGGCCACGCTTGCCGTGGCTGCCCTGGTGCTGGTGGTGGGCCGCCAGCTGGTGCGGCGCATCGGCTTCCTGCAGAAATATTCGATCCCCGAACCGGTGGCGGGCGGCCTGGTGGCCGCGGCGCTGGTGGCCGTGCTGCATGCCTTCAACCTGCGCATCAGCTTCGACACCTCGCTGCAGCCCGGCCTGATGCTGGCCTTCTTCGCGACCATCGGCCTGGGTGCCGACGCGCGGATGCTCGCCAAGGGCGGCGGCGCGCTGGTCCGCTTCGGCATCTGCGTGGTCGGCATGCTGATCCTGGAGAACCTGATCGGCGTCGGGGTGGCCAAGGTGATGGGCATCGATCCGCTGATCGGCCTCATCGCCGGCTCCATCACCATGGCGGGCGGCCATGGCACCGGCGCGGCCTGGGGCCAGCGCTTCGCCGAACTCTACGGCCTGAAGGAGGCACCGGCGCTGGCGCTGGCTTCGGCCACCTTCGGACTGATCATGGGCGGCGTGATCGGCGGCCCGGTGGCGATGCGCTTGATCCGCAAGCTGCAGGCGCGCGGCGAGCCATTGGGCGTTTCGGAGGAAGAGGCCCTGACCCATGACGAGGCCGAAGCGGTCGAGCCCTTCACGCCCGAGCGCCTGTCGGTGACGATCATGCTGGTCGCGGCCAGCGTCGCGGCCGGCACCGCGCTGGCCCAATGGACCGACAACCCGGTCTTCTCGCTGCCGACCTTCGTCTGGACGCTGTTCGTGGGCGCGGTGCTGCGCAACCTGCTGGCGCTGGGCAAGGTGCACGAGATCGACGGCCACGCGCTGTCCTTCACCGGCATCGTCGCGCTGTCGCTCTTCCTGGCGATGGCGCTGATGAGCCTGCGGCTCTGGGAGCTGGCTTCGCTGGCGCTGCCGATGCTGGTGATACTGGCCCTGAACGCGATCGGCGTGGCGATCTACACCTCGGTCGTGACCTTCAGGCTGATGGGCGCCAACTACGAGGCCGCAGTGCTGGTCGCCGGCCAGTGCGGTTTCGGCCTTGGCGCCACGCCCACCGCCATCGCCAACCTGCAGGCCATCTGCGCCCGCTACGGCGTCGCGCCGCAGGCCTTCATCCTGGTGCCGGTGGTGGGCGCCTTCTTGATCGACCTCTGCAACGCGCTGGTCATCAGCGGCTTCGTGCGCGTCGTGGTTCCCTTGCGCTGAGCCACGCGCCCTAGCGGTTCTGCCGCGCCAGCAGGCTGCAGGTTCCGACCAGGAGCGGCGCGAGGCTGTCCAGCAGCGATTCCATGCGCGAGGCCGGGCCGGCCACCGCCACGCCCACGGTCTCCGAGCGCAGCGGCACGAAAGCCGAGACGGCCCAGACATCGGCCACGTTCTCGCCGCGCGTCACGAAGAAGCCGCGCCGCCGGCTCTCGACGATGTCGCTCAGCAATGCCTCAGGCTCGATGAGCGTGTTGGCCGTGACCGCATGCGGCGGATGCACAGCGAGAAAGGCGCGCAACTCGGCTTCCTTGAGGCTGCCCAGCAGGGCCTTGCCGATGGCGCTCGAGAACAGCGGCTTGAACTCGCCGGCGCGCGAGGTGTAGCGGATGGCGTGTCGGCCCTCGAGCACCTGCAGGTAGATGACCGCGTCGCCCTGGCGCTTGCCGACGATGACGGTTTCGCCGCTTTCGTCGCGCAGTTGTTCGAGCAGCGGTTGCGCATGCTGCAGGAAGGCGTCGTTGCCGGCCACCGCCTGGGCCACGTCGTAGAGGCGCCGTGTCGGATAGAGCGCCCTGGGCCGCTGCAGCGAATAGAGGTAGCCGCGCTCGACCAGGGTCGCGACGATGGCGTGGCAGCTGCTCTTGGGAATGCCGGCGACCTCGCTCAGCTCGGTCAGCGAGAGCGGGCGTTCGGCCGCCTGGAAGGTCTCGAACAGGTCGAGCACCCGCTCGACGGCGGTGACGGCGGACTTGGCCATGGTTCCTCTTTCGTTCGAAATATCGAACAAATTGTTCTTTGCTTCGCGCGTTGCGCGAGTGGCGATGAGTTTGTTCGAAATGCCGAACATTTTGTCCGCCACGCGAATAAATTGTCCAGACCTTCAGAAACCACTTTGAAAGCCTTTCCATGCAGACCCGAAAGATCGCCGGCGCACTGGGTGCCGAACTGAGCGGCATCGACCTTGCCAGGCCACTCGACAGGGCGGCAGCCGCCGAGGTGCGCCAGGCCCTGCTCGACCATCAGGTGATATTCATGCGCAATCAGAAGCTCACGCCGCAGCAGTTCCTGGATTTCGCGCGGGCCATGGGCGAGCCGATCGAGTACCCGCTGATCAAGGGCCTGCCGGACTTTCCCTTCATCATCGAAGTCAAGAAGCTGGAGCATGAGCGCTCCAACTTCGGCGGCGTCTGGCATTCGGACACCACCTACCTCGAAGTCCCGCCGATGGGCTCGATGCTGCTGTCGCGCGAAGTGCCGCCCTATGGCGGCGACACCATGTTCGCCAACCAGTACATGGCCTACGAAGCCCTGTCGGCAGAGATGAAGCGCATCGTCGATCCGATGATCGGCATCAGCACCTCGGGCAAGGCCGATGTCTCGCGCACCCGCGAGGACCGCATCAAGACCGACGGCAAGGCCGAGAACCAGCGCGAGTTCCGCGCCGAGCATCCGGTGGTGCGCACCCATCCCGAAACCGGCCGCAAGGCACTCTTCGTCAACATCGCCCACACCGCCGGCATCAAGGGCATGAGCGACGACGAGAGCGCGCCGCTGCTGCGCTTCCTGTTCGAGCACCAGGTCAAGCCCGAATTCACCTGCCGCTGGTCCTGGGAGCCCGATGCCATCGCCTTCTGGGACAACCGCTGCACCCAGCACAACCCCGTGAACGACTACCACGGCTTCAGGCGCGTGATGCAGCGCATCACGCTGCAGGGTACGCGGCCGGTCTGAACCGGACGCTCGCACGGCCTGGCGACGCTTCGCGGATCGCCCAAGCCGCGCGGGTTCAACTGGCGGCGAGCGCCGCACGGATCATGTCGACCTGGCGGGTGAAGCCCATCTTCACGCGCAGCACCGCGATCTGCTTGCGCACGGTGTGCACCGACACCCCATGTGCGTCCGCATGGGTGGCGGCGGTTTCGCCGTTCGCCAGGGCGGCCAGCACCCGGCCCTCGGCGGGTGTCAGGTCGAAGGCGGCGCAGAGCGCCTCGGCCCGGGCCTCCACCGCGCTGCCGACCAGGCGCATGCGCAGCAGCAGCAGCGTCTCGCCGGCCAGGCGCAGCGCCGGCGAAGCCTGCACCACATCGATCATCAAGGCGCGATGGTTCGGGCCGCCGGGCGCCATCAGCTGGGTCGGGACGCCGGTGGCCGCGACGCCGGCCAAGGCATCGCGCAGCGAATGGCGGAAGGCGCCGAGCGGATGCCAGAGCGCCTTGCGATGAATGCGCAGCGCGGAGCCCTGCTCCAGCCAGAGCTGCGCCGCTGCGGAAAGCTCGATCACCGTGCCTTGGCGGCTGACGAGGCAGATCGCTTCGCCCAGCGCGTTCAAGGTGGTCTCGACGGTGTGCATCCAGCGCGCCGCGATGACGCGCCGGCGGTCCAGCGCCTCGCGCACCGCATCGGTGAGCGAGCGAAGCGGCGCGCTCTCCAGCAGCTTGCGGGCTGGCGGGCCGGTCGAGCTGCGCTGCACGCTCAGTGCGCCTCGGCGCAGCGAGCCTTGCTCCAGCATGTGGGTCAGCATGCGCGGCATCCGGTGGCGCAGCATGAAGTCGACGTAGTAGGCGCTGTTCGACAGCGCGGCCGGCGTGAAGTGTTCCTGGGTGTCGAACCAGCTGCCTTCGGGTGCGCCGAGGGTGGCCGGAGTCACGATGTCATGGGCGAAGAAGTGCTCGACGTAGTCGCGCTCCGCGGCCGGGTCGATCCGGATCTGCTGCAGGTCCAGCAGCGCGCCGGTGGCGTCGACCTGGATGAAGCTCGCGCTGTCGCCGCCGACGACTTGCCGCATGCCCTCCAGCAGGTCCTGCCAGGGCGGCTCGGGATCGGAAAGATGCTGCGCGGCATCGATAGCGCGGCGCAGCACGCACGCGTCGTCCACTGTGGCCCTCCAGCCGGACCGATCTGTGTGCCGGCCGTGGCAGGACGATACGCCCGGCATGGCGGGCCTTCCATCACTCGAATTGATGACGGCGCCGGGGCCGCCTTGCGCTAGGCGAGCGGATCGACGAGGGGCTTGAGGCGCAGCTTGCCGTCGGCGGTGCAGAAGGTGTCCGGGCCGGTCTTCTCGACGATCTGGCCGGAGATCAGCCTGTATTCGGTCATCACCTCGCCTTCTCGTGGCGGACGCTCCTCGTCGTCCGGCAGGTAGAGGCGCTCGGTGTATTTGACGACCACATGCCGCTTGCCGACCTGGTCGGTGACTTCGATGCGTTCGATCGGGCGCTTTCTTCCGCGAGGCATGCAGGTCTTTCCCGGGCAGATGGGGGAATTGTGGCGGGCGACTCTTACAGAAAACTAACGTGCGCATGGCGGTCAAATCGGCTAACGGCATCAGCCTTTAGTCCATTTCGGAATGCACGCCAGCTCCTGGCGCGCCCTCACAAAACAAAAACGATGTCAACAACATCGAACTCCCGAAGGCCGTTAGCGTAATTGTTGGTCCCGCAAAAGAGGCGGATTTCGCCCAGCCCGCGCCGTCCGAAACCCGCCTATCGCGTGAAACCCGCCTATCGCGTCAACGCGATCCGCCGATCCATCAATGCCCCGGCGCAAGCTGATTGCGCAACGACGAATCCCGCTCAGTCCACTTGCGGCGGCAGCGGAACGTCACCGAAGGCCTCGTCGTCGCGCAGCGCCTTGGCAGCTTTCAGCAGGGCGATCGAGACGCCCTCCTCCTCGTGCGCGAAGCCGCGGGCGATGCCCTCCAGCGCGTTGCCCAGTGCATCGTTGCCGTCATCGCGTGCATTCATGCTGATGTTGAGGACGCGCGCTGCCATCTGCCGATAGGTCACCACGCCGGCCTTCTCGAGGACAGCGACCAGGTCCAGGTAGAGCGCGAGGCTCAAGTCGAAGGCAAGCGCCGGGGTGGTCTCGAAACCTTGCTCGTTTTTCACTGTGGCGCTCCTGTGGATATTGATTTGCGACTTCCCCGGCCGCGGATTTTCGCATTGGCGGACGGCGCAGCGGGCGATCGCCGCAACCGTCTGACGCCGAAGGTCAGCCGGGACCGACCCACAGGACAGGCGCACGGGCATTTGTCTGACAGTGAAACCGTGCGCCTTAAGGGAAAACCATGGCGCGTGGAAGCTCGCGCATCGCATGGCGCGAATTGGCCCCACGACGGGTTGCGGTGCGCTCGGCGGATCGCAGCCGCCTCAATATCTCTCAGGGAGTGTCCGTTGATCAACTCTTGCATGCTGCGTCACGCATCGGCTGGAAGGCGAAAGCGATGAGCCCGTTGTCGCAACGGCGCGTCAATGACGCGATCGCGCCGATGGAAATCCTGATCGTGGTCGGCACCTTGACCGGCCTGGGCGGCATCGAGACCTGCGTGCGCTCGCTGGCTGAAGAGGCCGAGGCCAACGGCGACATCGCGCGCATCCTGGCGCTGTGTCCCAGCACCACAGACGCACGCTGGCACCAGGGCCTCAACTACAGCGAAGTCGAGAATGGCTCGACCTCGCTCAAGCGCCAGGTCGTTCGCGGGCTGCCCGCGGTGGCCCGTGCCTGTCGCAGGCATCCGCCGGACGTGGTGGTCGTGATCTACGGCTCCAGCATTCCGATCGTCCGCATGGGGCTGCTGCTGGCCGGGCTGCGACGTCCAGTGCTGGCCTGGCTGCACTTCTCGACCCAGCTCAAGCAGCGCCTGGGCCTGCTGCGCTTTGCCCAGGGGCACATCTGCATCAGCCGGGAGATCGCCGACGCCACCCGGGCGATGGACGGCGTCGCATCCGAGCATGTCTACCTGGTGCACAACGGCACCCGCGTCGATTCGGCCGATCCGATCGCGCGCACCGATGGCGGGCCGCTGCGCCTGGTGCATGTCGGCCGGCTCATGATCGGCGGCCAGAAGCGCACCGACGATCTGCTGCGCGCACTGTCGCGCGTGCGCGGCGAATGGCGGCTCGACCTCATCGGTACCGCTGGCCGCGCAGGGGAGACCGAGCGCCTGCAGGCGCTTGCGCGTGAACTGGGCATTTCGCAGCGCGTGCATTGGCTGGGCTGGCAGACGGACCCCTGGCACACGCTGTCGGCCGCCGACCTGCTGGTGCTGTGCTCAGCCTTCGAGGGCTTTCCGATGGTGCTGATCGAGGCGATGGCGCGCGGCGTGCCTTGCCTGAGCAGCGACTGTTCATCGGGCCCGTCCGACATCGTCCGGCAGGGCGAGAACGGGTGGCTCTATCCGGTGGCCGACCAGGACGCGCTGACCGGCCACCTGCAACGCCTGGTCGACGACCGCACCCTGCTGCCGCCGCGCGACAGGGTGCGCGCTTCGGTCACCCAGTTCGCCAGCCGCGAAGTGTTCCAGAACATCAGGCGCGCGCTGGCGCGCACCATCGGGCTGGACCGCGGCACGATGATGGCGAAGACGACCGTCGAGCATTGATGCAGTTGCGCATCGCTCTGAGTGCCTAGGCATGCCGGCGCCGCTTTGCCCGCGAACGCTGGGCGGCCACCGCAGCGGCATCCGCGCGCAGCCCGTGCCGCGCCTTGCGCTGGCGCCGCGTCCAGTTCTCCAGCAGGTAGTTCGACGCGCCGACCACGCCCAGCACCAGCAGCTGCCGGGCCAGCACCGCCGTCGCGCGGTCGACCCGGCGGCCGATCTCGCGCTGCGCCGCCGCGACTTCGCGGACCGCCTCGCGATCGTTGCGCAGCACCCCCAACGCCGCGGGTATCGGCACTGGCGGCAAGGCTGGCGGCGCTGGCGCGCCGGATGCACTGTCGACGGCCGCATTGCCGCGCAGCGCCGAGACCGGTGCGGACAGCGAGCCATGGGCATCCGCATAGGCCTTGGTGAATTCGGCGCCCAGCAGGAAGATCTGCGCCGCGTAGTAGACCCAGGCGATGAACACCACCAGCGATCCGGCGGCGGCGAAGCTCTGCTGGAAGCCGCTGCGGCCCAGGTACTGGCCGATCACCAGCTTGCCGACCTCGAACAGCAGCGCGGTCACCCAGGCCCCGGTCCAGACGTCGCGCCAGGCGATGCGCGCGCTCGGCATCATCTTGAAGATCACCGCGAAGAGCAGGGTCAGCACCGCCAGCGCGAACGCCTCGTTGAGCCCGCGCAGCACCAGTTCCCAACCCGGCACGAAGCCGCCGAACCAATGGTCGACCGCCGTCAGCGCCGCGCTGACGATCAGCGTCACGATCAGCAGGAAGCCGAGCCCCAGGATCAGCCCGAAGGACAGGAGGCGCTGCCGCACGACCGCCCACACGCCCGAAGGCTTGTCGCGCTCCGGCACATGCCAGATCCGGTCGAGTGCGCTCTGCAGTTCGGTGAACACCGTGGTTGCGCCGACCAGCAGCACGACGATGCCGATGCCGCCAGCAACCAGGCCCTGGCCCGGCTTGCTCGCGCCGCGCAGCAGCGACTCGACCACCGTCGCGCCTTCGCTGCCTACCAACGCACGGATCTCCGCGATGATCTGCTGCTGTGCCGCGTCATGGCCGAAGAGCGCCCCCGCGATCGCGATCACGATCACCAGCAGCGGCGCCATCGAGAAGATGGTGTAGTAGCTGATCGCTGCGCCCATGCTCGGCGCGTAGTCGTCGATCCATGCCAGCACTGCGGTACGGCAGAGGACATAGAAGCGCTTGGGGTTCATGGCATCGCCAAGTTAAGGACGCGGCGGGCGTGGACGCATCGGATGCCGACTCCTGCTGATGTCGGACGGGGCGGCCATGCGCGTGGCAGAGTCGGAGCCCAAGAGTCAGACCTTCACCCAAGCCTTCAACAGGAGACATCGATGCCCAGGCTGATCGTCAGTAGTTTCGCCATTTCACTCGACGGCTACGGTGCCGGCCCGGCCCAGGACCTGCAGAACCCCCTGGGGCTGCGCGGCCCCGAACTGATGGAATGGTTCTTCCACTCGCGGGCCTGGCGCAGCATGCATGGAATGGAGGGCGGCGAGACCGGCGTCGACAATCATTTGGCCGAGCAGGGCTTCGACAACATCGGCGCGTGGATCCTCGGGCGCAACATGTTCGGCCCGGTGCGCGGCCCCTGGCCCGACGACAGCTGGAAGGGCTGGTGGGGCGACGAGCCGCCCTACCATGTGCCGACCTTCGTGCTGACCCACCATCCCCGGGCTGCGCTGCCGATGGCCGGGGGCACCGAATTCCGCTTCGTCAGCGAAGGAATCCATGCCGCTCTCGAGCAGGCGAAGGCCGCGGCCGGCGCGCGCGACGTCAGGCTCGGCGGAGGCGTGGCCACGGTGCGGCAATACCTGAAGGCCGGGCTGATCGATGAACTGCACCTGGCCGTGATGCCCCTGCTGCTGGGCACGGGCGAGAACCTGTTCGAAGGCCTCGACCTGCCCGCGCTGGGCTACGAATGCGCGCGGCAGGTGGCCGGCGAGCGCGCCAACCATGTCTTCCTGCGCCGCCGCGAAGCGCGCGGCTGAGCGCGCGACAGGCTCAGAGGTCCTCGACCACCAGCGTGCGGTAGCGCTGCGCCATCGAATAGCGCCGGGTGCGGACCACTTCCATCATCCGTTCGGCAGCATCTTCGTCGGGGGTCTTCACCAGAAGCCCGTGGTGGCCTTCGCGCGCCAGCTTGATGTAGGCGCGCACGGTGGCGCCCTCGGTGCCGACCGAAGGCAGGGGCTCGTCGGCGTCGCTGACCGTGCGGGCGATCTGCGTCAGGATGGCCGCCGGGGGCACCAGCATGGCCTCGTCCACCTTCGCGTCGGCGAGCATGCGTTCGCCGACCTCGACCGCGCTCTCGCGGTCCGGGAACATGACCATCGAATAGCCGGTCGGGTAGAAGGCGCCGCCGAGGGTGGCGATCATCGAGGGGTCGAGGCTGAAGGTCTGCAACATCGCGGCTCTCCGGGATCACTGGGATGTGTTTCAGGCTACGCGCCGAAAGACGCAATGCTGTAGGCGCAGGTCGCGCCGCGCGGTGCGCTGCGTCCCCCAAAAAAAGAAGTGGCCTAAACACGCCCGCCCCGCCTATCATCCGCCGCGGGAAAAGGCCGGGAGGCCCATGGCCGGCCTGGAAGAAGAACTCACCACGACGAGGACGGAAATGAAAATGTCGACGCTCCAGGCGGTCGCGCTTGCTGCCTGTGTTTTCTCCGCGCTCTGTTCGGCCCAGACCAGCGCGGCACCGACGGACGAGATCTCCCGCGGCAAGTACCTGGCCACCTTCGGCGGCTGCGCCGACTGCCACACCCCGAAGGTCATGACCGAGCACGGGCCATCGCCCGATGCCTCGCGCATGCTGGCCGGCTACTTCCCGACCACGCCGCTGCCGAAGATCCCGCCCGGCGTGATCGGCCCCGACCCGAAACTGTGGGGCGCGATGACCAATGGCGAACTCACCGCCTGGGCCGGCCCCTGGGGCGTGAGCTTCGCCGCCAACCTGACGCCCGACAAGATCACCGGCCTCGGCAGCTGGACCCCCGAGCAGTTCATCGCCACCATGCGAACCGGCAAGCACCTGGGCGTGGGTCGGCCGCTGCTGCCGCCGATGCCCTATTTCGACGTGGCAGCGCTGACCGACAGCGACATGCGGGCGCTGTTCGCCTACCTCGGCTCGCTGCCGCCTATCGTCAACCAGGTGCCGCCGCCGATACCGCCGGTCGCGCGCAAGTAAGCAGTAGCGGCCGGCTGCGGCGTCCTGCTCAGGCGCTGCCGTCGATCGAGGGCTGGCCCGGCTCGTTGCAGCACACGACCAGGATCTGCGCGCCCTTCTTGCCGCCGTTGACGTAGAGGTGGCCCAGGCCGCTGTCGAAGTAGATGCTGTCGTTCTTCTCGAGCCGCTCGACGCGGCCATCGGCGAAGTGCATCTCGAGCGCACCGTCCAGGACGTAGATGAACTCCTCGCCCGGATGCTTGCTGAACTGGCCCGGGCGCAACACCGACTCGGCCTCGATGCGGCCCATCATCGGCGTCATCTTCTTGGCGCTGACCTGGGTCGCGAGCATGCCGTAGAGGTAGCGCTCCGAGTGGTACTCGACCACGTCGCTGCTGCGCGTGACCACCACGCTGCCCGACAGGAAGCCGGCCGGCTGGGTGCCGAACAAGGCCGACAGGTCCAGTTGCAGCGCCGCCGCCAGCGCCGCGAATTTCTCGTAGCTGAGCGCCAGCAGGCCGCGCTCGGCCTTCGAGATCGATGCCACCGACACCTGCGACCGGGCCGACAGTTCGGCCAGCGTCAGGCCCTGCGCCAGCCGGGCGCTGCGAAACCTGCCACCCAGCTCCGACTTGTCGAGGACCACGCCATGGGAAGTGCGCGACTTCATTTTCTTATCTGAAATTTTTCGCATATGATAATTCGGTGAACACCCTCCAGACCCCCGCCTCGGCGCCGATTTCTCTGGCCTGGATCGAGCGGCTGATCCGCTTCGACACCACCAGCTTCCAGTCTAATCTGGGCCTCATCGAGACCGTCCGCGACGAGCTGGAGCGCTACGGCGCCGGCGCGCGCCTCAGCTACGAAGCCACCGGCCGGAAGGCCAACGTCTTCGCCACCCTGCCGGCCGCCGACGGCTCGACCCAGGGCGGCATCGTGCTCTCGGGTCACACCGACACGGTGCCGGTCAAGGGGCAGAAGTGGGACAGCGACCCCTTCGACCCGACACTGCGCGACGGCAGGCTCTATGGCCGCGGCGCCTGCGACATGAAGGGCTTCATCGGGGTGGCGCTCGCGCTGCTGCCCGAGATGAAGGCGGCGCGCCTCCGGGAGCCGATCCACTTCGCCTTCTCGTGCGACGAAGAGCTCGGCTGCGTCGGCGCGCCCTACATGCTGGCCGACCTGAAGGCGCGCGGCGTGCATGCCAACGGCTGCATCGTCGGCGAGCCGACCGACATGCGGGTCATCGTGGCGCACAAGGGCATCAACGCCTACCGTTGCCGGGTGCAGGGTCACGCGGCGCATTCGTCGCTGACGCCGCACGGCCTCAACGCGATCGAATACGCGGCGCGGCTGATCTGCTTCATCCGCGACCAGGCCGACCAGTACCGGCGCGACGGCCCCTTCGACACCGCCTTCGACGTGCCCTTCACCACCCTGCAGACCGGCACCATCCAGGGCGGCATCGCGGTCAACACCATTCCGGCGAACTGCGAGTTCGAGTTCGAATACCGCAACCTGCCGGGCGTCGACGGCGCGGGCATCATCGAACGCATCAAGCACCATGCCGAGCATGTGCTGCTGCCGAAGATGCGCAGCGAGCAGGCCGGCGCCAACATCGAGTTCGACCTGCTGGCCCTGGCGCCGACGCTCGACGCATCCGAGCAGGCCGCGATCACGCAGTTGGTGCGCGCGCTCACGCGCGACCGCGAGGTGCGCAAGGTGGCCTACGGCACCGAGGCGGGCCTGTTCCAGCAGTTGGGCATCCCGTCGGTGGTGTGCGGCCCCGGCAGCATCGAGGACGCGCACAAGGCCAACGAGTTCGTGAGCCTGGAGCAGCTCGCGCTGTGCGAATCCTTCATGCGCAAGCTGATCCGCAGCCTGTCGCTCGAAGCCTGATCCACGACCGAAGACAACGACAGAAGAAAGAGAGACGACGATGAACCAAGCCACCGCCGGCGTGCTGAACCGCGCCATGCCGACCCAGGTCCATCCCTGGCGGGCCGTCGTCGCGGCATCGATAGGCAACGCGCTCGAATGGTTCGACCTGGTGGTCTACGGCTTCTTCGCCGCGACCATCTCGAAGCTGTTCTTCCCGACCGGCGACGACACGGTCTCGCTGCTGCTCACGCTCGGCACCTTCGGCGTGTCGTTCTTCATGCGGCCGCTGGGCGCGGTGCTGATCGGCGCCTACGCCGACCGCGCCGGGCGCAAGGCCGCGCTGACGCTGTCGATCGTGCTGATGTTCACCGGCACGCTGCTGATCGCGATCGTGCCCACCTACGCCAGCATCGGCCTGTTCGCGCCGGCGGTGCTGGTGGTGGCGCGGATGATCCAGGGCCTTTCGGCCGGCGGCGAATTCGGCAGCGCGACCGCCTTCCTGGCCGAGCATGCGCCGGATCGCCGCGGCTTCTTCTCGAGCTGGCAGGTGGCGAGCCAGGGCCTCACCACCCTGCTGGCCGCGACCTTCGGCGCCGTGCTGTCGAGCACGCTGAGCCCCGAGCAGATGGCGGCCTGGGGCTGGCGCGTGCCCTTCGTCTTCGGCCTGCTGATCGGGCCGGTGGCCTACTACATCCGCCGCAATGTCGGCGAGAGCCCCGAGTTCGAGAAGATCCAGGCCACCGCCACGCCGATCCGCGACACCTTCGCCGACCAGAAGGAGCGGCTGCTGCTCGCGATCGGCATCGTGATCCTCGGCACGGTCGCCACCTACCTGGTGCTGTTCCTGCCCACCTACGGCGTGAAGCAGCTCGGCGTGCCGGCATCGGTGGTGTTCTCGGCCACGATGATGGTCGGCGTGATCCAGATGTGCCTGTCGCCGGTGATCGGCCACCTGTCGGACCGGATCGGGCGGGTGCGCATCATGCTGGTGGCCGCGGTGCTGCTGCTGCTGCTGATCTACCCGATGTTCGCGCTGCTGGTGGCGAACCCCAGCTTCGGCACGCTGCTGCTGGTCACGACGATCTTCGGCCTGCTGATGGCAACCTATTTCGCGCCGGTGCCGGCGCTGCTGTCGGAGCTGTTCCCGACCCGCACGCGCACCACCGGGCTCTCGCTGAGCTACAACACGGCCGTGACCATCTTCGGCGGCTTCGCGCCCTTCATCCTGACCTGGCTCATCAGCGTCACCAACGACAAGCTCTCGCCGAGCTACTACCTGATCTTCGCGGCGATCGTCAGCATCGTCGCGCTGGTCCTCACCCGCAGCCGACTGGGATTCAAATGACGATCGACGGCCAGCCCGTACCCACCCTCGATGCGATCCAGGAACTGAGCGCCGCGCTCGAGCCCTACGTCTTCAAGACGCCGGTGCTCGACAAGAACGCCCTCTCGGACCTGGTCGACACCCGCCTCAACTTCAAGTTCGAGCTGCTGCAGGCCAGCGGCACCTTCAAGGCCCGCGGCGCCTTCTCGAACATGCTGGCCCTCGACGATGCGCAGCGCCGCGCCGGCGTCACCTGCGTCAGCGCCGGCAACCATGCGGTGGCGGTGGCCTATGCGGCGATGAAGCTGGGCATCGACGCCAAGGTCGTGATGATCAAGACCGCCAGCCCCTTCCGCGTCGGGCTGTGCCGCCAGTACGGCGCCGAGGTGGTGATGGCCGACGACGGCGCGCTGGCCTTCGAGCGGGTGCGCCAGATCGAGAAGGACGAGGGCCGCTTCTTCGTCCACCCCTTCACCGGCTACCGCACGGTGCTCGGCACCGCGACGCTGGGCTACGAATGGGCGCGGCAGGCACCGGCGCTCGATGCGGTCGTCCTGCCGATCGGCGGCGGCGGCCTGGCGGCCGGCGTGGCCACCGCCTTCAAGCTGCTGCAGCCCGAGTGCAAGGTCTACGGCGTCGAGCCCGAAGGCGCCGACGGCATGGCACAGAGCTTCAGGGCCGGGCAGCCGGTCAAGCTCGGCCCGCTGCACGGCATCGCCGACAGCCTCATGACGCCGCACACCGAGTCCTACAGCTACCAGCTGTGCCGGCAACACATCGACCAATTGGTGACCGTGTCCGACGACCAGATCCGCGCCGCGATGCTGCGCCTGTTCGAGGAGCTCAAGCTCTCGCCCGAGCCCGCCTGCGCGGCCGCCAGCGCCGGGCTGCTCGGCCCCTTGCGCGGCCAGCTCGAAGGCAAGCGGGTCGGCGTGCTGCTGTGCGGCACCAACACCGACCTGCAGACGCTGACCAGGCACCTGGACGCGGCGCGCGCCGCCGCATGAGCGCCGGCGCGGCCGCGACCGTGGCGCCGGTGCTGTTCCTCGGCCAGCAGGAGGTGGCCCGGCTGCTCGGCGTGGCCGACTGCATCGAGGCGATGGCCGAGGCCATGGGCGCTCTCGCCCGCGGCGAGGTGCACCTGCCCCTGCGCCAGATCGTGAGCCCGCCCGGCGCCAAGGGCCTGCTGGGCCTGATGCCGGCCTACATCGGCGGCGCGCAGCCCCTCTATGGCGCCAAGACCGGCGGCTTCTTTCCGGGCAACAGCGAAATCGGGCTGGACCCGCACCAGGGCTGCGTGCTGCTCTTCAGCGGCGACACCGGCGCGCTGATGGCGGTGATGTCGGCGTCGGAGATCACCGGCATCCGCACCGCCGCGATGACCGGCCTGGCGACCCGCCTGCTGGCGCGCCCCGATGCCTCGCGCCTGGCGCTGGTGGGCAGCGGCCACCAGGCGCACTGGCAATTGCAGGCGGTGGCCGCCGTGCGGCCGTTGAGCGTCGTGAAGGTGGCGGCGCGCACCCGCGCCAGCGCCGAGGCCTTCGCGGCGGCGCATCGTGCGGACTATCCCTTCTCCATCGAGGCGGTCGAGTCGGCCGAGGCGGCGGTGCGCGATGCGGACATCGTCGTCACCGTCACCAACGCGCGCGAGCCGGTGCTGCGCAATGCCTGGATCGCGCCGGGCACGCATGTCAACGCGGTCGGCTCCAGCACGCCATCGTGCTGCGAGATCGAGCCGGCCTTGATGGGCCGCGCGACGCTCTTCGTCGATCGGCGCGAGTCGACGCTGAACGAATCCGGCGACTACCTGAGCGCACTTCGCGCCGGCCTGGTCACGCCGGCCAGCTTGCGCGCCGAGATCGGCGAGCTGGTGATCGGCAGGCATCCCGGCCGCTCGCATGCCGAGGAAGTGACGCTTTTCAAGTCGCTGGGCTTGGCACTGGAGGATGTGGCCGCCGCGCGGCTGCTCTACCAGCGGGCGCATGACGCTAGAGTGGGAACCTGGCTTTCAATCTAGCGAGGAACTGCTCATGGCCACCCATACCGTCCGCCTGCATCGCGTGCTGCGCGCCCCGCCCGAGCGCATCTACCGCGCCTTCCTCGAGCCGCATGCGCTGGCGCGCTGGCTGCCTCCCTTCGGCTTCGTCGCAGAGGTGCACGCGATGGATCCGGTCGTCGGCGGCAGCTGGCGCATGTCCTTCACCAACTTCGGCAGCGGCAATTCCCACTCCTTCGGTGGCAAGTACCTGGAGCTGGTGCCCGGAGCGCGCATCGCCTACGACTCCACCTTCGACGACGCCAACCTGCCGGGCACCATGAAGACCACGGTGACGCTGGCCCGGGTGAGCTGCGGCACCGACTTCTCGGTGGTGCAGGAAGGCATCCCCGAGATGATCCCGGTCGAGATGTGCTATCTCGGCTGGCAGGAGTCGCTGCTGCAGTTGGCGCAGCTGGTGGAACCGGAAATTCCGGGTTGACCTGAAGCACCATGCAGCCATCGTCCACCACCGTTCTCGACAACGTCGTCTGGTCCGCGCTGACCGGGCCGCAGGCCGCGCTGGGCGAAGGCGGCGCACTCGCCAGGCGCTTCCAGCAGGGCATCGCTCCCTTTGCGGCCATGCCGCGCATCGACGGCGAATCGCTGGCGGCCCTGGCATCGCTGGTGCCCACCGGCCAGTCGGTGGCGATGGTGGGCACCGAGGAATTGGCGGCCTGTCCGGGCTTCGATCGCCTGCTGCATGCCTCGCTCGACCAGATGGTGCTCGGCGATGTGGCCGCGATCGTTGCGCCGACCGGCGTCGCCATCGAGCGCCTGGGCCCGACCGACGTGCCCGACATGCTGGCGCTGACCGCCGCCACCAAGCCGGGTCCCTTCGGCCCTAGGACCATCGAGCTCGGCGCCTACTACGGCATCCGCTCGCAGGGCGCGCTGGTCGCCATGGCCGGCGAGCGGCTGCGCGCACCGGGCCACTGCGAGGTCAGCGCCATCTGCGTCGATGCACAAAGCCGCGGCATGGGTTATGCGGCGGCGCTGACGAAGCATGTGGCAGCAGCGATCCTGGCGCGCTCGCAGACGCCCTTCCTGCATGTGCTGACCAGCAACGAATCCGCGATCGCGCTGTATCGCAAGCTGGGCTTCGGGTTGCGGCGGCAGTTGCACCTGACCAACTTCGCGAGGACGGCGTAGCAGGGTCGGCGCGCCCGACGCACTCGACCCGTCCGCAGCACCTACAGCCAAACGCCGCACATTGCGGCATGCTTCGTGGCCGACCGCTCCCCACCTGCGCAAGCGCCATGAAGATCGCCACCTTCAACGTCAACGGCATCAACGGCCGGCTCGAGCGCCTGCTCGAGTGGCTGGCCGAATCCAGGCCCGACGTCGCCTGCCTGCAGGAGCTGAAGTCGACCGAGGCCAATGTGCCCTTCGATGCGATCCGCAAGGCCGGCTACGGCATCGTCGCCAGCGGCCAGCCGTCCTGGAACGGCGTGGCGATCCTGGCGCGCGGCCGAGAGCCGATCGAGACCGGGCGCGGGCTGCCCGGCCTGGAAGCCGATCCGCAGAGCCGCTACATCGAGGCGGTGGTCGACGGCGTGGTGGTCGGCTGCCTCTACCTGCCCAACGGCAATCCGCAGCCGGGTCCGAAGTTCGACTACAAGCTGCGCTGGTTCGATGCCTTCAATGCGCATGCGGCCAGGCTCTTCGCCTGCGGCCTGCCGGTGGTGCTGGCTGGCGACTACAACGTGGTGCCGACCGATGCCGACATCTACAACCCGGCCTCCTGGCGCGACGACGCCCTGCTCCAACCCGCAAGCCGCGAGGCCTTCGCCGCGCTGCTCGCGCAGGGCTGGACCGATTCGCTGCGCGCCTGCCATCCCGCGCGCGTGCCCTTCACCTTCTGGACCTATTGGCGCAACCGCTACGGGCGCGATGCGGGCCTGCGCATCGACCACCTGCTGCTCAACGCTGCGCTGGCGCCGATGCTGCGCGGCGCCGGTGTCGACCGCGATGTGCGCGGACGACCCGGCGCAAGCGACCATGCGCCGACCTGGATCGAGCTGGAACTACCGGGCCGCGATGCTTGACGCCGACCTTGCGAAGGCCTTCGAAGGGCCCTCCGACGCGCTCGCGCGCCGGCTGATCGGCGTCACGGTGCTGGTCGACGGCGTGGGAGGCCGCATCGTCGAGACAGAGGCCTACGACAGCACCGAGCCGGCCGCCCACAGCTTCGGCGGAATGCGGCCGCGCAATGCGTCGCTGTTCGGCGCGCCGGGCCATGCCTATGTCTATCGCTCCTACGGCATCCACTGGTGCCTCAACTTCGTCTGCCGCGAAGCCGGCCACGGCGCCGGGGTGCTGATCCGCGCGCTGGAGCCGACCCACGGCCTGGCGCGCATGCGCCAACGGCGCGGGCTGGAAGACCTGCGCCTGCTCTGCGCCGGACCGGGCCGTGTCGGGCAGGCGCTGGGCGTGGACGACAGCTTCAACGGGATGGCGCTCGACGTCGCGCCTTTCCAGTTGCTGGCGGCGCCCGGCGACCATCCGCCGCTGGAGGTCGAGGTGGGCCCGCGCATCGGCATCTCGAAGGCGGTCGACATGCCCTGGCGCTTCGGCGAGAAGGGCTCGCGCTTCCTCAGCAAGCCCTTCGCGCGCAAGCCCCGCGCCTAGGGGCCGCCCGCCCTATTCCGGCTTGACCCCGGCCTCGCGCACCACCACGCGCCAACGGGCGATCTCGCTGGCCAGGTGGTCGTGCAGCTGGGGGCCGGTGGTCGGCCAGGGCTCGGCCGCGGTGGCGCGCAGGACCTTGCCGAAGTTGGGATTGCCCACCACTTGCCGCACCTCCTTGTCGAGGCGCTCGACGATGGCCGGCGGCGTGCCGGCCGGCGCGAACATGCCGGCCCAGACGCTGACCTCGAAGTTGGGCACGCCCTGCTCGATCAGGGTCGGCACATCGGGCGTGAAGCTGGAGCGCTGGGCGGTCGAGACGCCGAGCAGCTTGACCTTGCCGCTCAGGGCCTGCGGCAGCAGCGAGGTGCCGGCATCGAAGGCGAAGGCGATCTGGCCGCCCATCACGTCGGTGAGCACCATCGGCGAGCCCTTGTAAGGGACGTGCTGCATCTCCATGCCGGTGGCCTTCTTCAGCAGCTCCATCGCCAGGTGCTGGGTGGTGCCGGTGCCGCCCGATCCGAAGGAGACCTTGCCGGGGTGCGCCTTGACGTAGGCCACCATCTCCTTCAGGTTGTTCACCTTGAGATCGTTGTTGGCGTAGAGGAAGAGCGGGCCGGTGCCGAAGCCGCCGATGGCCACGAAGTCCTTCAACGGGTCGTAGCTGAGCTTGTCGCCGTAGAGGGCCGGGTTGATGGCCATCGGGCCACCGGTGCCGACCATCAGCGTGTAGCCGTCCTTGTCGGCCGCCTTGGCGGCGTTCGAGACGATCATGCCGTGCGCGCCGGCCTTGTTCTCGACGATCACAGGCTGGCCCAGCGCGGTGCTGAGGCCGGCCGACAGCTGGCGCGTCCAGGCGTCGACCGTGTCGCCGGGCGGCGTGCCGATCAGGAGCCGGATCTGGCGGGTCGGATAGGCCGCCTGCGCACTGGCGATGCGCGGCAGCCACGGCGCGGCGGCGGCGACGCCGGCCAGCGCGGTGGATTGCAGAAAGGCGCGACGCGCCGTGGCGTGGTTCTTCATGCTTGTCGTCTCCTGGTTCGACTCGGGCCCGGTCCATTCTGTAGCGGCCGGGCCGGGAACGGAAGAGTGGCAGCCAGCAGAAAGCGGGCCTTCCCCTATGATCGTGCGCCCGGGCTCCAGGCAAGTCCGCCCTTGCATCCGGACGCCCGCTTCCCTATCGATCTCCACCACTGCGACCGCGCAGAGAAAGAAGTTCCACCATGCCAAAAGCCTATTGGGTCAGCGCCTATCGCGCGGTGAAGGATGCCGACAAGCTCGCCGCCTACGCCAAGCTGGCGGGCCCCGCCATCACCGCCGGCGGCGGTCGCTTCCTGGCGCGCGGACTGCCGGCCAAGGTCTATGAGTTCGGCCTGGAACAGCGCACCGTGCTGATCGAATTCGACAGCGTCGAGCAGGCCAGGGCCACGCACGACAGCCCGGCCTACCAGGAAGCACTGGCCGCGCTGGGCGACGGCGCCGAGCGCGACCTGCGCGTCATCGAAGGCGTCTGAGCCGCAGGGCTCCTTCGCAGCACGAAGCCCCGCCCGCCATGGCCAAGGTCGTCTCGTGCGGGATCGTCATGCTCAATGCCCGGCGCGAGCTCTTCGTCTGCCATGCCACCGGCAATGCGCGCTGGGACCTGCCCAAGGGCCTGCAGGAGCCGGGCGAGACGGCGCTGCAGACCGCCGTTCGCGAATGCTGGGAAGAGACCTCGCTGGCGGTTCGGCCCGGCACGCTGCACGAACTCGGCCTCTTCGACTACCTGCCGGCCAAGCGGCTGCATCTCTTCGCGTTGCGGGTCGCGCCCGACGCCTTCGAGATCCGCCAGTGCCGCTGCCATTCGACCTATCCGCACCACGCGACCGGCCTGCCGACCCCGGAGGTCGACGGTTACGCCTGGAAGCCGCTGGATCGGCTGGGCGACTGGTGCGGCAAGAACATGAGCCGGGTGCTGCTCGCGCTCGACTGGGATCGGATCGAATCGCTGGCCGAGATCGGATCGGTGGCGGTGCGCGAGGCCTGAGCCCGCCTCATTCCGCCTTGATGTTGTTGTCCTTGACCATCTTGCCCCAGCGCTGGCTCTCGGTCTGGATCCATTGCGCCATCTGCTGGCGGGTCATGTTCGATGGCTCGGAGCCCAGCTCCTGAAGGCGCTTGGCGAAATCGGGCTTGTTCACGATGCGCTGGACCGCGTCCTGCAGCTTGTCCAGCACCGCCGGCGGCGTGTTGGCCGGCGCCATCAGGCCCTGCCACGAACCGGTGACGAAGTCCGGAATCTGCGATGCGATGGTCGGCACGCCGGGCGTGGCCGCGAAGGGTTTGGCGCTGGTCACCGCGATCGCCTTGACCTTGCCGCCCTGCACCAGCGTGTTGGTGGCGATCACGCTGGCCATCGCGCTGTCGATCTGGCCGCCCGCCAGGTCGGCCAGCGCCTGGGAGCCGCCCTTGTAGCCGATCACATTGAACTCGAAGCCCATCTTCTGCGCCAGCAGGATGCCCGCCAGCTGGCTGATCGAGGCGAGCGGCGTGCCGAAGCTGATCGGCTTGCCGCTCTTCTTCGCATAGGCGGCCAGCTCGTCGATGTTCTTCACCGGCAGGTCGTTGCGCACCACCAGCATGTGCGGCGAGAAGCCGGGCATCGCGACCGGCGTGAGTTCCTTCAGCGGGTTGTAGTTGAGCGCGACCACGCTGGGGCCGATGGTCAGGCCGCTCATGTCCAGCAGCAGCAGGGTGTAGCCGTCGGGAGCGGCCTTGGCCACGAAAGCGGCGCCGATCTGGCTGTTGCCGCCGGCCTTGTTCTCGACGATGACCGGCTGCTTCAGCGACTCGGACAGCTCCTTGGACAGCAGCCGCGCCAGCACGTCGGAAGTGCCGCCCGGCGGGTTCGGCACGATGATGCGGATCGGCTTGCTGGGATAGCTGGCGGCATCCTCCGCTGCCTGGGCAGGCAGGCCGGCGGCCAGCAGCGCGGCGGCAGCGAGCCCGCCGAACAACGCGCGGCGGGTCCGGCCGGCGAGCGGACGGTGGCTTGAAGAAATGGCATTCATGAGGGCTGTCTCCGATGAGCTTCAGGAAAGGTTGGAAAGCCGGCGACGCACGGGCCGCCGGCGATGAAGGGCCGCTATCGGCCCGCCGGGTGGATCACGTTCAGCAGCGGCTCGCCCTGCTGCAGGCGGGCGATGTTGTCGGCCATGAAGCGGTAGCGCCGCGCGAGCAGCGCCGGTGTGATCGCCGAGACATGCGGCGTGGCGCGCACGTTGGGCAGCGCGTGCAGCGGCCAGCGCGACGGGTCGACCGGAGGCTGCCCCTTCTTCGGATACTGGTACCAGACGTCGAGCACGGCGCGGCCCAGCCGCCGGTCGAGCAGGGCCTCGTAGAGCGCCTGCTCGTCGACCACCTCGGCGCGGGCCACGTTGACCAGCAAGGCGCCCGGCGGCAGCAGCGCCAGCTCGCGCGCACCGATCAGGCCGCGGGTGCTGTCGTCCAGCGGGCAGCAGACGACCAGCACCTGCGCGCGCGGCAGCACATCGGCCAGGGCCGCCACCGCGACGTATTCGTCGGCCTCCCTGCCGGCGTCCGGCCTGCCGCTGCGGCCGAGCGCGATCACGTGCATGCCGCAGGCCCGCGCACGCCGGGCGATCTGCTGGCCGATGTGGCCGAAGCCCAGGACGGCGACCGTCTTGCCGGCCGCTTCGTCATGCGGGGCGCGCTGACCGTAGGCCTCGGCCCAGGCGGCCGCGTCGAGCCGCGGCGGGTAGAGCCACGGCTGAAGGAAGTGCTCCAGGATCGCGTGCAGCGTGAACTCGGCGATCGGCACCTCGTGGCCGTGCACGTTGCACACCGTGATGCCCGGAGGCAGCGCGGCGCAGGCGATCTGCTCCGCGCCCGCGCCCGGCACGTGCAGCAGCCGGCAGCGCAGGCGAGCGGCCTCGCCCGCGCCGACGCTGTTGCTGATGACCACCTCGGCCTCGATGGGGCCGGTTTCGGGGAAGGCCTGCAGGGCCTCGACCTCGTGGGCCGGGCCGAGCAGCGCGCGCAACCGGGGGGCGTTCGGTGCGTGCAGGCCGACGATCTGGATCTTCATGAATGGACTTGTCGTGAATGGCTTGAATGACGACGGGGCTCGGGGGGTCGCACCGCGCTAGCGGCTCTCGCGAACGATGAGCTGCGGCTGCTGCTTGAAGCCGTCGCGCAGGCGGGTGCCGAGCCCCGGTGCCACAGGCGGCTGGGCCATGCCTTCGCGGATCACCGGCAGCTCGGTAACGATGTCGCGATACCAGGTGGCGAGCGTGGCCCGGACCACTTCCTGGTAGATGGCGGTGGGCGCATGCAGCGCCATCTGCAGTCCGGCCATCAGCGTGACCGGTCCGGTGCAGTCGTGCGGCGCCAGCGGCTTGTTCCAGGCCTGGGCCAGCGCCGCGATCTTGCGGCCCTCGGTGAAGCCGCCGCACCAGGCCAGGTCGAGCATGACCACGTCCAGCGCATCGTTGGCGAGCAGGTCCCTGAAGGGACGCAGCCCGCCCAGGGTCTCGCTGCCGCAGATCGGCACACGGGTGCGGCGGCGCAGGTCGGCCAGGCCGGCGGCATCGTCCATCTTGCTCAGCGGGTCCTCGACCCAGAAGACATCGAACTCCTCCAGTGCCTGGCAGATGCGCAGTGCCGAGTGGGTGCCGAACAGGCTGTGCAGCTCGCACATCACCTCGATGCGGTTGCCGACGGCCTCGCGGATTCGGCGGAAGGGCTCGAGGCCGGCCTCCAGTTCGCGCAGCGTGAGCAGCTGGCCGGCGCTGGCCGGCGCATGGATGTCGAAGGGCCAGATCTTCATCGCCTTGTAGCCTTCGTCGAGCAGGCTGCGCGCCAGGCCTCCGGCATCTCGCATGAAGGCGAGCTGGTCGTCGTAGGGCCCCTGCGACGCGTCGTCGGCGCCGATGTCGCGCCGCTTGCCGGCGGTATTGAAGCTATAGCCGGCGCAGGTGTTGTAGACCGGGACGGCGGCGCGCGCCGCGCCGCCCAGCGCCTCGTGCAGCGGCACGCCCTGGCGCTGGCCGGCCAGGTCCCACAGCGCGATGTCGACCGCGCTGGCCGAGCGCACTTCCACGCCCGAGCTGTTGTAGCCGACGTAGGGCGTGAGCAGGTGGCGCGAGATGCCCTCGATGTGGCGCGCGTCGCGGCCCAGCAGCCAGGGCGCGAGTTCCTCGTGCAGGCAGGTCTCGACCGATGCCGCGCCGCGGAAGGTCTCGCCCAGCCCGACCAGGCCATCGCTGGTTTCGAGCTCGAGCCAGATCAGGCTCGGCCGATCGGGAAGCCGGTAGGTGCGCAGGCAGCGGATGGTTGACATTATTTACAGCTTTTTATATCTTCAGCAGATTCAGGCGCCAACCGATCGCTGGCTCGCCCTTGGCTCCATTGTCTTCTCGACCAATCTCAGGGAAATCCCTCGATTACCCTGTCAATAGCTGTATATGAAAAAGCCCGCCCGCAGGTCCACACCCGCCACCCACCTCCCGGTGGCAGCAGTCCAGGCAGCGCGCAGCGAGCGCCTGCTGGGCGACAAGGTCTACGAGGACCTGATGCAGCTGCTGGGCACGCCGGGCTTCGAGCCCCGGGCCCGCCTGCCGGGCGAGACCGCGCTGTCGCAGCGCCTGGGCGTGTCGCGTCCGGTGCTGCGCCAGGCGCTGGCCCGGCTGCGCGACGAAGGCCGCGTCTATGCGCGCAAGGGCTCGGGCACCTTCGTGACCGATGCGCTGCCGCAGGCCCAGCCGATGTCGCTCAGCACGCTGGAGAACATCGCCGACATCCGCGCCTTCCTGGAATTCCGCTGCTTCATGGAAGGCGAGGCCGCCGCGCGCGCGGCGCTGGCGCGCAGCAGCGACCAGATGCACGAGATCCGCCGCTGCCGCGAACGCTTCGAGCAGGCACTGGCGGACGGCAGCGATGCGGTGGCGGAAGACATCGCCTTCCACGACGCGGTGGCGCAGGCCTGCGGCAACCGCTTCTTCGCGATGACGATGAATGCGCTGGCGCCGCAGACGCGCTTCAGCATCGGGCTGTCGCGCAGCCTCTCCGGCCGGCCGCAGGGGCAGCGGCGCAGCGGCGTCTGCGACGAACACGCGGCGGTCGAACTCGCCATCGATGAACGCGATGCGCAGGCCGCGCGAGATGCGATGGAGGCCCATTTGCGTGGGGGCATTGCGCGCCTCTTCGGCCAGTGAGGCGGGTGCCGGCGCTATGCTGGCCGCCGGTCGTCGGCGCGGGGCACTGGCGGCTTCCGATCCAGGCCCCCGGGAGAAATCAAGATGTCGAGCAAGAACCGCAGCTGGCTCATCACCGGCTGCTCCACGGGTTTCGGACGGGCGCTGGCCGAGAAACTCATCGCCCGCGGCGAGCGCGTGTTCGCCACCGCACGCCAGCCGGAAAGCCTCACAGACCTGGTCGCCGGTCACGGCAACGCCACCGCACTGAAGCTGGACGTCACCGTCGCGGCAGAAATTGCCGAGGCGGTTGCAGCAGCCCAGGCGGCCGGAGGCATCGACGTGCTGGTCAACAACGCCGGCTACGGCTATCTCACCGCGGTGGAAGAGGCCGACGAAGCCGGCTACCGGGCCCAGTTCGAAGCCAACGTCTTCGGCCTCATCGCGATGACCCGGGCGGTGCTGCCCGCGATGCGCGAGCGCGGCTCGGGCCACATCGTGAACATCGCATCGGTGGGCGGCCTTGTCGGCAACCCTGGATCGGCCTACTACGCCGCGACCAAGTTCGGGGTGGTGGGCTTCTCCGAGGCGCTGTCGAAGGAGGTCGCTGCACTGGGCATCAAGGTCACGGTGATCGAGCCCGGCCCCTTCCGCACCGACTGGGCGGGCCGCTCGCTGCAATCGTCGGCGCGGACCATCGCGGCCTACGACGACACGGTGCATGCCCGGCTCAGGCAGCTGGGCGCCATCAGCGGCCGCCAGGCCGGCGATCCGCAACGCGCTGCCGACGCGATCATCGCGGTGGTCGACAGCCCCAAGCCGCCGCTGAACCTGGTCCTCGGCGCCGATGGCCTGAAGCGGGTGCGCGAGAAGCTCGCCGCGCTGTCGGCGGAGATCGACGCGTGGGAGGCGGTCACGGTGGGCGCCGACTATCCCGCTTCGGACAGCTGAGGACGGTGGCCGGTCAGACAGGCGCTTTCGCTAGCCCGGCGCCGAGCGCAGCTCGACCAGCCTTCTCGCGAAGGCCGCCGACCATTTGTTGAACGCATCCTGGGCGTAGTTCCAGCTGGTGAACGAACTGCTGTAGCCGTTCAGCCAGGCCTGCGCCGCCCCGGCCGCGCCACGGTCCAGGTCGGCCGCGTATTTCAGGCCGATGGTGGTGTCGGCGCATTCCCCGACCACCTCGCCGGTCGCGCCGTCGCGGAACTGGGCCTGCAGGCCGGTCTGGCCCATGTAGGGCGTCGAGCCGGCCGGCCGGCCGCTGGCCGCGCCCGCGCCCGCCTCGGCGATGAAGCCGTAGGGGATCGCGGTGCCGGCCAGGCTCTGCGCGGTGTTGGTCGGGATCAGCGATGTGAGCGCGAGCCGCACGCGCAGCACGCCCGGGCCCGGCGCGTCGACGAGGGTGGCGATCGGCGCGATGTTCTTCGCCAGCGCCGCATCGAAGTAGTCGATCAGCGCCTTCAGGTCGGTCGGGTCGATCGGCCGGTCGGCGCCTTTCGCATCGAGGAAGAGCTGGATTCGCTCGATCATCACCTTGTCGTATTTCTTCCAGTCGACGTCCGCCTGCTTCCAGCACAGCGCGCCTTCGGCACTGCCGCCGGCCTTCAGCCGGGCCGGCGCCGAGAGGAATCCGACCTGGGACACCTGCCGGTTGTCGGAGGCGATCGATCCGGCACTGGGCGCGCCGGCGGGCGTCGAGCAGCCGGCGAACAGGACGAGGCTGGCCGCGCAGAGCAGCGCGCGGGTCGCGAGAGAGGTCGATTTCATTTCTTCTTTCGATCGGGCGTGGATCAGGGGGCGGGCGGCAGCACCGGCAGTTCTTCGCGCGCGAGCTGGCGCGCTTCCTCGCGGCCGATGCCGAGCACGACCAGCAGCAGCTCGGCGACGTCCGAACCGATCTCGCGCCAGGTGCCCAGGCCTTCGAGCACCGGCAACATGGCCGCCAGGGTGCTGCCGGTCAGCATGCCGATCATCGAGGGCACCTGCTCGGCGCGGATGCTGTAGCGGCCGCTCTCGATGCCGGCGCGCAGGTTGACCGCCGGGTCGGTCACCAGGATCGCTTGCAGCGACGCGGTGCTGAGCGCGAAGCGGCTCATGAAGCGGCCCCACAGCGGCTCCTCATGGGCGCGCCGGACATAGAGGCGCACGCCGATGGCCAGCTGCAAGGCGAGATCGTCGATGCCGACGAAGCCCAGAACCACCCGATCGACCATGTCGCCCACCAGTTCGGCGGCCACTTCCTCGAAGAGCGAATCGATGTCGGGCACGTTGCTGTAGATGGTGCCGCGGGCCATGCCGGCGGCGGCGGCCAGTTCGCTGACGTTCAGCTTGGTGACGCCCTGTTCGGCGAAGAGCTTCATGGCGGCGGCCTGGATGCGCCGCCGAGCCGGCGAATGCCGGATGGGGGTAACTTGACTCATCAGCCGATCATATCTGTTCAATTTGAGACAACAAAGGGCTATTTCGAACGAAA
>Ga0265327_10000200_pt1 | contig 125094 bp, 111 predicted proteins | sample 41621metaG_FD_202089 | JGI IMG/M metagenome (GOLD analysis project Ga0265327, IMG submission 202089) | Rhizosphere microbial communities from Carex aquatilis grown in University of Washington, Seatle, WA, United States - 4-16-21 metaG | ecosystem: Host-associated > Plants > Roots >... | reverse complement strand
ATGGGCACAGTATATGCGGTTAACCACGAAGGGCAGGTATGCCGTTACGGCGATGTTGGATTTAGCGTTGAACGCGGACGGCGGCCCCATTAGTCTCGCCGATATTTCACAGCGGCAGGCAATATCCCTCTCTTATCTAGAGCAGTTGTTCGCCAAATTGCGGCGCAATAATCTGGTGACCAGCGTGCGCGGTCCGGGCGGCGGTTATTTATTGAGCCGATCCGGCGCCGATATCTATATCGTCGAGATCATCGATGCCGTGAACGAGAGCGTCGATGCCACCGATTGCGGCGGGATGGCCGATTGTCAGGACGGCAATACCTGCCTAACACATTATTTATGGTGCGATCTCAGCGAACAGATTCACCGGTTTTTAGCCGGCATCAGCCTGGCTAATCTGGTTGCCCGCCGCGAAATACAAGCCGTTTCGGCGCGTCAGCGCCGCCGCGAGCACGAAATCGGCGGTACCGCTATTCCCTGCGAGACGATCGAGTGACAGTCATCGAATAAGGCTCGCGTTATATTTTCGATAATGAGTTGTTGTAAAACCGTATGAAGGCACCGATCTATCTCGACTACGCGGCCACCACGCCGGTCGACCCGCGGGTCGCGCAAAAGATGCTGGCGTGTCTCACCATGGATGGCAACTTCGGCAACCCGGCGTCGCGCTCGCACATGTATGGTTGGCGCGCCGAAGAGGCGGTCGAAAATGCACGTCGCCAGGTCGCCGACCTGTTGCATGCCGATCCCCGCGAAATTGTTTGGACCTCCGGTGCCACTGAATCGAATAACTTGGCGTTGAAGGGCGCCGCCCATTTTTATCGCGCGCAGGGGCGCGGCATACATATCGTCACCTCGCAAATCGAGCACAAGGCCGTGTTGGATGTCTGCGGCCAGCTTGAGCGCGAAGGTTTCGAAGTGACGTATTTGAACCCAGGCAGCGATGGCATTATCGAGCCGGAACAGGTCGCGGCGGCGATCCGCGCCGATACCTTGCTGGTGTCTCTGATGCACGTCAACAACGAAATCGGCACTATTAACGATATCGCCGCAATCGGTGCTGTTTGTCGCCAAAACAATGTATTGCTGCATGTCGATGCGGCGCAGAGCGCCGGTAAAATTTCGATCGATACGCGGACTCTGCCGGTCGATCTGTTGTCGTTGTCGGCACACAAGCTGTACGGCCCAAAAGGGATTGGCGCGCTGTATGTGCGGCGCAGGCCCAAGGTTGAGCTGGAGGCGCAGATTCATGGCGGCGGCCACGAGCGCGGTATGCGTTCGGGCACGCTGGCGACGCATCAGGTCGTGGGTATGGGCGAGGCGTGCGCACTGGCGAGCGCAGAGATGAAGTTAGAGTTCGAGCGTATCTCATTGTTAAGAAATAAATTTTGGCGCTCTATTGAGGATTTACCCGAAGTATTTGTCAATGGCGACTGGGAGCGACGTCTGCCAGGTATCCTCAATCTCAGTTTCGGCGCGATCGACGGCGAGGCACTACTGGTGGCGCTGAAGGATTTGGCGCTTTCGACCGGCTCGGCTTGCACTTCGGCGAGCCTCGATCCCTCCTATGTGCTGCGCGCCATTGGACTCAGCGATGTGTTGGCGCTGAGCGCTCTGCGATTTTCGTTTGGGCGCTTCACCACGGAACAGGATATCGACAGCGCGGTCGAACTGCTGCGCAAAATAGTGCCGTCGTTGCGCGCTGCTGCCGCACATTAAAAAGCTGGTTTGACACCGTCGGCAGTTGAGACTGTACTGTACTCATTTGTCCTAAACGCGCGTATAATTTGCGACTTTCTTTCTTAAGCCTAATTCTAGGTTTTGTGGATAAGCCACGAAGCTGGTTATTTTTCGGAGATTTTCAATGGCAGTTGAGCGCACCCTTTCCATTATCAAGCCGGATGCGGTAGCCAAAAATGTAATCGGTCAGATTTATACCCGTTTCGAGCAAGCCGGGCTGCGTATTGTCGCCGCTAAGATGCTGCGCCTGAGCCGGGTCCAGGCCGAGGGCTTTTACGCCGAGCATAAAGGCCGCCCATTCTTCCCGGCGCTGATCGATTTTATGACCTCCGGTCCCGTTACTGTCCAAGTGTTAGAAGGTGAGAATGCAGTCGCTGCCCATCGCGACCTGATGGGTGCTACCAACCCGCAAAACGCCGCTCCCGGTACCATTCGCGCGGATTTTGCGGACTCCATCGATGCCAATGCCGTGCACGGTTCCGATGCCACCACATCCGCCGCGCGCGAAATCGCCTATTTCTTTGCGACCAGCGAGCTTTGCGAGCGCTCTTGAGAGCGAGGTAGAGCAATCATTTAAGAAGTAGTAGCGCAACTTTTAAGAAGTAGAGCACGTAGAAATATGATTGAGAGTGCGACGGCAGCGGTGAGCAAGGTTAATCTACTCGGCTTATCCCGCAGCAAGATGGAGCAATTTCTCGTCGGCATCGGCGAGAAACCATTTCGCGCTCAACAAATTCTCAAATGGTTGCATCACTCCGGCATCGACGACTTCGACGCGATGACCAACATCGGTAAATCGTTGCGTGCGCGGCTGAAAGAAGTCGCGGAAATTCGTCCGCCGGAAATTGTCAGTCAGCAGGATTCCAGCGACGGCACGCGCAAATGGGCGATTCGCGTCGAGGGCGGCGGTCTGGTCGAAGCAGTATTGATCCCCGACGGCCAGCGCGGCACCTTATGTGTTTCATCGCAGGTGGGCTGCAGTCTCGATTGCAGCTTCTGCTCCACGGGCAAACAAGGTTTTCAGCGCGATTTGTCCGCAGCCGAAATCATCGGTCAAGTGTGGCTCGCGATTAAATCGTTCGATGCGTTTGGCGCCAAGGAGCGCGTCGTCACTAATGTTGTGATGATGGGCATGGGCGAGCCGCTATTGAATTTCGATAACGTGGTCGATGCGATGAGTCTTATGTTGGATGACTTCGGCTACGGTATCTCCAAGCGTCGGGTCACGCTCAGCACCTCCGGCGTAGTGCCGGCCTTGGATCGGCTCGGCGATGTCAGTCAGGTTTCGTTGGCAGTCTCGCTGCACGCGCCGAACGACCAATTGCGCAGCGAGTTGGTGCCGATCAATCGTCGCTATCCGATTGCGGAATTGTTGGCTGCCTGCCATCGCTATCTCGATAAGCAGAGCGATACCCATCGCGTCATCACTATCGAATACACGCTGCTCGCCGGCGTCAACGACAGTGTCGAGCAGGCGCGCGAGTTGGCGCAATTGCTGCGCGAACTGCCCTGCAAAATTAATTTGATCCCGTTTAATCCGTTTCCGAACTCCGGCTATGAACGCCCAAGCAAAGCCGCGATAACGCGATTTTGGGAAGAGTTAACCAAGGCTGGCTATGTGGCGACAGTGCGCACCACGCGCGGCGACGATATCGACGCGGCTTGCGGGCAACTGGTTGGCGAGGTGGCCGATCGCACGCGTCGCAGCGAGCGCCATCGCGAGCGCAACGCCACCCCCGAAGTCGTTCGCTTTGTGAATGCGCAGGTATAGATAACGATGCTGCAAAGGATGTCCAAAGGAGTATTGCGCGCTTTGCTGAGTTTGATCGGTGGCGCGCTTTTGGTGGGTTGTGTCACCACCGAAACCGGCGGTTTTGAATCCAAAAAAGATCCGAAAAAAACGCTCGAATATTCGGTGGAGGCGGCGCGCAGTTATTTGCAACAGGGCAATTACGAGGCCGCCAAACGCCATTTAAAAACCGCCTTGACGATCGATGATCGCAATGCGGACGTGCATGAAACATTGGCGCAGGTATTCTGGCGCACCGGGGAAGCCGAACAGGCCGACGAGCACTTTCGGCGTGCAATTAGCACCGACGGCAACAACTCGCGCATTCGCAATAATTACGCGGCATTTTTATACGATCAGAAGCGTTATCGCGATGCGGAAGAGCAATTGGTTAAGGTCTCTGCGGATTTAATGTACGAGCGCCGCGCCGATGCGTTTATCAATCTCGGTCGCGTGCAGCTTAAGCTCAAGAATTATGCGGCCGCCAAAGAGACTCTGGAGCGGGCGCTACTCATGCAGCGCGGCAATAGCGAGGCGGTGTTTGGCTTGGCCGAGGTTTATTACCAGCTCGGCGAATACAGTAAGGCGCAACAATTTTACGCCGGTTATCGGCAGCAAGTTCCGACTCAGTCGGCTGAATCATTATGGTTGGGCATTCGTATCGGGCAGAAATTCGACGATCACGATACCGTGGCCAGCTACGCGTTAGCGCTGAAAAATTTATTTCCGCGCTCCGAAGAATATCTCGAATACAAGAGTGTGTATGGCGATGGCGGCGCAAAAAACTAACGCCGGAGAGAACGGCGGTGTTATAGAGGCAGGCGTGGAGACGCCGGGTTACAAATTGCGCGCGGCCCGCGAACGGGCTGGCCTGGCGCGCGAAAAAATTGCGGAGCAGCTGAATTTATTGCTGAGCCAGGTGGTGGCTTTGGAAGAGGATCGCTTCGAGCGCTTCCCCGCGGAAACGTTTGTTAAAGGCCATCTGCGCAGTTATGCGCGCTTATTAAAAATCGATGTCGACGAAGTTCTGCACGCGTATTATTTATCGAAGCCGCCGACGCAGCCGACGCGCAAAAAATTGGCTGTGCAATGCCGGCCGCAAACGCTGGGCGCCAAGTCCTCGCGCTGGCGCAGCTATAGCGGCATCGCCGCGGTGTTATTGGTTTTATGTGCTCTATGGGCGTGGCAACAGCATCGCGATCAATCGCACTTGTTGTCGTTGAATGCGGGTAGCTCCTCGGCGTTACCGGGCGGTATGGAGTCTGCGCTTAATGGCGGCGCCGATGCTGCGCTGCTCGATAGCGTGCAGTTGGTTCCCACCGCCAAGCCCGCCGAAGAGCACGGAAATGCGCCGGCGATTGCCGCTGCGGCCACCGGACCGGGCGCGGCTGAGAAAGTTGAAGCGGCGCCGGCAACGGCAGGCCCGGTTGTGGCCAAGGCGGCGGATACCGATCGGCTCAGCCTGCACTTTTCCGCGGACTGCTGGATCGAGGTGCGAGACCGCGACGACAAAGTTTTAGTGGCGACGCTTAAGCACACAGAGGATAAATTACAAATCGAAGGCCGCGGCCCGTTCAAGGTATTGCTCGGTTACGCGCCGGGCGTGGAGATGGCTTATAACGGCGCGCCGGTGAAAGTCGACGCACCACCGGTCGGCAATCGCTCGACTCGTCTTATCGTCGGCAACAGCTAGCTCGCTGCGCGAGCGGTGGTTAATTGTTGGTTGTTAGTTATTAGTTGATCGGTGCCGCGCCGATAGGTCTGCTAGATGGACGATATCGCGAAGGGGCGGCACCAACCGACATCGTCAAGTACAGGTATCCACGCATGAAATTCGAATCCCCGATCCGACGCCGAAAATCGCGACAGATTTGGGTTGGCAATGTGCCGATCGGTGGCGATGCGCCGATTGCCGTGCAAACCATGACCAACACGGAGACCTGCGATGTTGCCGCGACGGTCGCGCAAATCAAACGCGCTACCGATGCCGGTGCCGATATCGTACGCGTATCGATTCCATCGATGGATGCTGCCGAGGCATTCAAGCTGATTCGTCAGCAGGTGACCGTGCCCCTGGTGGCGGATATTCATTTCGATTACAAAATTGCTTTGAAGGTGGCCGAGTACGGCGTCGATTGCCTGCGTATCAATCCGGGCAATATCGGCCGCGAGGATCGCGTGCGCGCCGTGGTGGATTGCGCGCGCGACAAAAATATTCCGATTCGCATCGGTGTGAATGCCGGCTCGCTGGAAAAGGATTTGCAAAAGAAATACGGCGAGCCGACGCCCGATGCCTTGGTCGAATCGGCAATGCGGCATGTGGAGTTTCTCGATCGTTTGAATTTTCCGAATTTCAAACTCAGCGTCAAAGCTTCGGATGTTTTTATGGCGGTGGCGGCGTATCGAAAAATCGCCACCCTGATCGATCAACCGTTGCATCTCGGTATCACCGAGGCCGGCGGTTTGCGCGGCGGTACCGTGAAATCCTCGGTCGGTCTGGGCATGTTATTGATGGACGGCATCGGCGATACGATTCGTATATCGCTGGCGGCCGATGTGGTCGAAGAAGTGAAAGTCGGCTACGAGATTTTGAAAAGCCTGAAGCTGCGTACGCGCGGTATCAACTTTATCGCCTGCCCCAGTTGTTCGCGGCAGAATTTCGATGTGATCGCCACGCTCAATGCGTTGGAAATGCGCCTGGAAGATTTGAATGTGCCGCTCGATGTCGCGGTGATCGGTTGTATCGTTAACGGTCCTGGCGAAGCGAAGGAGGCCGATATCGGTTTGACCGGCGCATCGCCGAATAACCTGGTGTACATCGACGGCAAGCCGGATCATAAAGTAGTGAACGCCGAGTTGGTCGATCACCTCGAACAATTGATTCGACGCAAGGCCGCGGATAAACAGCAGGCCGAAAAAGACCTGATCGCGCACAGCGAGTAAATCGGCGCTCATTAGTTTCGATTTGTGCGACTGTCCGTTGTGCGAGTGCCCGCTAAAAATTTGCGGCGTTTGAGATATTTGAGCGTCGGCCAACAGAGTTTGTTTTTTTGATGAATAAGATCCAATCCATTCGTGGGATGAACGATATCCTGCCCGAGCAAACTCCGTTGTGGCAGTACGTCGAGCGGACGGCGGCCAAGTTGTTGGCCGGCTACGGTTATCAGGAAATCCGCTTTCCGATTCTTGAGCAAACCGAGTTGTTCAAGCGCTCGATCGGCGAAGTGACCGATATCGTCGAAAAGGAAATGTATACGTTCGAGGATCGCAACGGCGATAGTTTAACGCTGCGTCCCGAGGGCACCGCCAGTTGCGTGCGGGCCTGCGAGCAGAACGGTTTGCTGTTTAATCAGACGCAACGCCTCTGGTATGCGGGACCTATGTTTCGTCACGAGCGACCGCAGAAGGGCCGTCTGCGTCAGTTTCATCAAATCGGCGTCGAAGCGTTCGGTATGCAGGGGCCGGATATCGATGCCGAACTGATTTTTTTAACCGCGCGTTTATGGCGCGAGTTGGGAATCGCCGAGCATGTAACGTTAGAGCTCAATAGCATCGGTTCGGCGGCCGCGCGCACTGCTTACAAGGCGGCCTTGGTCGCCTATCTCGAGCAATATAGCGATCAACTCGATGCCGACAGCCAGCGACGGCTGCATACCAATCCACTGCGGATTCTCGATTCGAAAGACGAGCGCACGCAGCAGCTATTAGTTGCCGCGCCGGTACTGAGCGATTATTTGGATGACGAGTCGCGCGAGCATTTTCAACGGCTGCGTGCGGCGCTCGATGCGGTCGGTCTGCGCTATCAAGTAAATCAACGCTTGGTGCGCGGTCTCGATTATTATGGCAAGACAGTATTCGAGTGGACCACCGATAAACTCGGCGCGCAGGCGACGGTGTGTGCCGGTGGCCGCTACGATGGCCTGGTCGAGCAGTTGGGTGGCAAGCCGACGCCGGCGGTAGGTTTCGGCGCCGGTATCGAGCGGTTATGTTTGCTGTTGGAAGCATGCGACGCCGTGCCTGCGAATCTTGCTGCCGCGCCCGACGTGTTCCTGATCGCGGCGGGCGCCAGCGCCGAAGCCGCTGCGTTGGTGCTGGCGGAGAGTTTGCGGGATGCGCTGCCGGCGTTGCGCTTAACGCTGAATTGCGGCGGCGGCAGTTTTAAAAGTCAGTTTAAGAAAGCCGATAAAAGCGCCGCCCGCCTGGCAGTGATATTGGGCGAGCAAGAAGTGGCTGCACAAACCGTGAATATCAAATGGTTGCGCGATGAAACGCGCGAGCAACAAATCGTGGCGAACGCGGCGTTAGCAAATTTTTTGGCGACGACATTGTCGCCGCTCGAAACCGATTAATCGCTACGGCAAAGCGTAGCAACAGCTTACTGTAGCAACAGCAAAATAATGAGGTGACTAGTGGAAGTCTATCAATCCGAAGACGAACAGGTTGAAGCGCTAAAAAAATGGTTCCGCGAGAATGGCCGCATGGTGCTGACCGGTCTGCTGGTCGCGGGCTTGTTAGCGTTTGGCGGCTACAGCTGGCAGCAGCGTCAGTATCGTCAACAAGAGTTAGCGTCGGTCGACTACCAGAACCTGATGCAAGCGATCCAGCAATTGGATAACAAAGCCACGCCGGAGGCGTTGGCCACCGCGCGCCATTTGGCCGACACGTTAAAGACCGATTTTAGTTCGACCGCCTATGCGCAATTTGCAGCGTTGTTCAAAGCCAAACTGGCGGTGCAAAACAATTCCCTCGACGATGCGGAGGCCGAGTTGCAATGGGTATTGGCGCACGAGCCGGCGACCGAGGTTAAGTTATTAACGCAGTTGCGTTTGGCGCGCGTGCTCCATGCCAAGGGCGACAATGCCGGTGCGCTGGCATTGCTCGACGAAACCACGGCGGGTGGTTACGCCTCGGCGTTTCTACAAATGAAAGGCGATATCGCCAATGCTGGCGGCGATTTTGCCGCGGCGCGCAGCGCGTATGAAAAAGCGCAAGAGCTCGAGCGCAAACAAACCATTCCGGTCAACGATCCGCTGCTCGAGATGAAGCTGCGCGATCTGGCGGCGGGCGATAACAGCACCGGCGACAAAGCAGCTATTGAAAAAGCGCTGCACGATAAAGCTGCAACGACTAATGCCGCAACCGAAGACGCAGCAACTAACAGCGCGGATAAACCATGAAATCGGTACGGACGAAATTAACAGTGAGCGATGGAAATCGGATGAGCAGACATCGGTTCGGCCCCAATGTTATTCGCTACGCCCTGGCAGGGTTGCTGAGCTGTGCCATTGTCGGCTGCAGTAGCTTTGGCAAGGACGACGACAAAGAACAAAAGCCGTCGCCGCTGCCGGAATTCAAGGAAGAGCAGAGTTTAGATAAGGTTTGGAGCCACGGTGTCGGCGACGGTCAAGGTAAGTTGTACAACCGGCTGACCCCGGCGATAGTGCAGGAAAAAATTATCGTCGCCTCGGCGAAGGGAAAAATAGAAGCGTTCGATCGCAATACCGGCAAATCGTTATGGGATGCGGATATCGATCAGCCGCTAAGCGGCGGCGTTGGCATTGCCGGTGGCTTAGCGCTGGTGGCATCGGCCGACGGTCAAGTATGGGCGTTGAGTACGCGCGATGGCAAAACGCTTTGGCATTCGCAGCTCGATGGGCAAATATTGGCGCCGCCGCAGGGCGATGACAATACCGTCGTGGCACTGACCTTTAGCGGCAATCTGGTTGGTCTCGATGCAACCACCGGCGTCAAGCGCTGGAACTATGCCACTGCAGCGCCGGTATTGAGTCTGCGCGCCAGCGCGGCACCGTTGATCGACGATACCTCAGTCTATGCCGGTTTCGGCAGCGGTAAAGTCGCGGCAGTGGAGTTGGCGGATGGCCGACCTTTATGGGAGACGCGCGTCGGTTTCAGCCAGGGTAGTTCCGAGATCGAGCGTCAGGTCGATGTCGACGGCGATATGCTGTTGAATAAAGAAACCTTGTACGCGGTTTCCTTCCAAGGCCATTTGACCGCGCTGGAGGCGCGCAGCGGCCGGCGTTTATGGGAGCATAATGCCTCGAGTTATGTTGGCCTGAGCCAGGGCTTCAGCAATATTTACGTGGTGGGCGCCAACGGCAATATCACCGCCTTCACCAAGGACGATCAGGGCGTGCGTTGGGAGCAGACCGCGTTGGCGCGGCGTCAGCTCAGCGGCTCCGCCGTGTGGAGTAATTTTCTGGTAGTCGGCGATTTCGAGGGCTATGTGCATTTGCTCTCGCAGGTCGACGGTCATTTTGTCGCGCGCGTGCGCGTCGACAGCGACGGCGTACGCGTCGCGCCCCTGGTAGCCGATGATATGTTGTATGTATTCGGCAACAGCGGCACGCTCGCGGCTTATCGCCTCGAAAAAAAGAAGTAGCAGTTTAAACGCTACGAGCTGATTACCTATGATTCCTGTATTTGCTTTAGTCGGCCGTCCCAATGTGGGTAAGTCGACCTTATTCAATCGGCTCACCAAAACACGCAATGCGCTGGTCGCTAATTTGCCGGGTTTAACGCGCGATCGCCAATACGGCGAAGCGCATTTCGGCGCGCGCCACTTTATCGTGATCGACACCGCCGGTATCACCGGCGAGGAAGAGGGCATCGATTCGGTGGTCGCGCAGCAATCGCGGCAGGCGGTCGATGAAGCCGACGCGGTATTTTTCATGCTCGATGCGCACGCCGGTTTAACTGCCAGCGACGAGCAGCTGGCGCAGCAATTGCGCGAGAAAAATAAGCCATTATTTTTTATCGCCAATAAAATCGACGGCGTCAACGAAGATATTGCGCTGGCGGATTTGCATCGCCTGGGCGCCGATCATTTGTATCCCACCACGGCTACTCAGGGGCGCGGTGTCAAACAATTGCTCGATGCGGCGCTGGCATTGTTTCCGGCGGCGCCGGCTGCAGCTACCGGCGACGAGCCCGACCCCGGCATCAAAATTGCCATCGTCGGTCGGCCGAACGTCGGTAAATCGACCTTGGTCAATCGCCTGCTCGGCGAAGAGCGCGTCGTCGTGTTCGATCAGCCGGGCACCACCCGCGACAGTATTTATATTCGCTACGAGCGCAACGAAGAAATCTTCACGCTGATCGATACCGCCGGTATTCGCCGCCGAAAAAATATTCACGAAGTGGTCGAAAAGTTTTCGATCGTTAAAACGTTGCGCGCGGTAGATGACGCCAATGTGGTCGTGCTGGTGCTGGATGCCAGCGAGGGCATCGTCGATCAGGATTTGCATTTGCTAGGTCACGTGGTCGAGGCGGGGCGGGCGTTAGTGGTCGCCATTAACAAATGGGACAATTTGTCCGACGAGCATAAACAGTATGTGAAGCGCGAGCTGGAGCGGCGCTTACAATTTATCGATTACGCGCAAATTCATTTTATCTCCGCGCTGCACGGCACCGGCGTCGGCCATCTGTACGAATCGGTGCGCGCCGCGTATCGCGCCGCCACGCAAAAATTGCAGACGCACAATCTCTCGCAAATTCTCGAGCGCGCGGTATTTGATCACGCGCCGCCGCTGGTGCATGGGCGCCGCATCAAGTTGCGCTATGCGCATGCGGGCGGCAGCAATCCGCCGTTGATCGTCATTCACGGCAATCAAACCGAAGAGGTGCCGCGCGCGTATCAGAAATATCTGGAGAAGGTTTTCCGCCGCGAATTGCAGCTGATCGGTACGCCGGTGCGCATCGAATTCCGCACCGGCGAAAATCCGTTTGCCGATAAGGCCGCAGCGGCCGAGCGGCCGGTAGTGCGGCAGCGCCGTTTGCTGGCCGCTGCGAAGAGCCCCGCGAATAAAGCTGCGGCGAAAGATGCCGAAAAAATGGCTGGCAAAAGACCGGTGAAAGCCGCAGCGCCGCGCGCCGGAAAGTCCGACGAGAAAAGTGCGCCGAAACCTAAAGTTAAAAGAATTTTTAAAAGCGCTGCGAAAGGCTCTGCGACGGGTCCGGCTAAAGCGAAGAGTTCGGTAAAGGGTAAAGATACGAAAAGTAAGATCGCGGCTAACAAACCGGCGCGAACGCGCTCTAAGTAAGTGGCAGATGTTCGTAGCAGACGGTCAGTGGTAGATAGCTGGTAACAAATGATGGACGTCAAACCCGATCTCGATAGCCCGCAGCACATCCGTGAATTCGTCGAAGCGTTTTATGCGCGCCTGCTGCAGGACGAGCAACTGGCGCCGATTTTTATCGATGTGGCGAATATCGATTTGGCTAAACATCTGCCGTTGATTGTCAGCTATTGGGAAAAGTTATTGCTGGGCGAGAGCGACTATCGCCGGCATACGATGAATATCCATCGCGCCGTTCACAGCAAGCGGCCGTTTACCGCTGCGGATTTCGATCGCTGGCTTATGTTCTTTCTAGTGACAGTCGATGCGGGCTTTGCCGGAGCGTATGCCGACAAAGCAAAGCGCACGGCGGCTTATATCGCTTCGAATATGCACAAGTCATTCAATCCTGGCCAGTAATACCCGAATAATTCCACAGCAAAAATAATACGACAAAAATCAAAAATAAACTTCTATACGATATCGTGCCGAAGCGGGGTGAGGGGGAGGTCTTTTGCGGGACTCTTGCGCAAGCATCCAACTAGCTTCGGTGCTATCGGCCTAGAAGGGCTTGTCGGCTTCACGGATCGATTGCGCTCGCAGCTTCGATGAGGGCTATTTCATGTCCCGCAAAAGACCTCCCCCTCACCCCGCCGTCAAGCCTGAGCGAAACTGAAACTCTTGTTGTTCAAACAGCTTTGGCTAAAGAAAAAAACTTAACTACCAGCATCTTTGCAGCAGAAAACACTAATCTTTCTTTAAAGCACGTCTGAAAAAATCACGCTCATAAATAATTACGGCCGGTTACGACAATCGTCGCGGCCGGCCGCAAGATACTACTGTGTCTCGATACTATTGCGCTCCATACGGAGCGCTATCGATAATTAAACAGCCAGCGTCAGGAACTCGCCCGCTTTATTGCCGGTATAGGCGCCGTCGCGGAACGTAGCGGTGCCGTTTACCAGCGTGAGCCGCATCGGCGCCGCCTTGCGCGTGTAGCGCCAGGTGATGCCGCCTTTGCCGTCGGTAACGTCGAAGACTTTTTCCATATCCGACTGGCCGATTTCATTCATATCGAATACGACGATATCGGCGCGCTTCCCTTTTTTGATTTCGCCGATTTCGGTGAGATTGAAATGCCGCGCCAGTTTGCCGGTCATGGTGTGCACCGCTTCTTCGACTGTGATCGCTTGTTGATCGCGCACGTATTTGGTCAGATAAATCATATTCTCGCCGCCGCCGCAAAGCATTTGTAAATGCGCGCCGGCGTCGGTGATGTTACCCACCGTGCGCGGATCGCGAATCATCTCTAATACCACGGAGTCGTCCATGTCGAACGGCGCCATGCGCACGGTGGATAACACGCCGTTTTTCAGCAGCCATTCCGCCATCGCATCGGAGCGATGCAGGCCGAGTTGCTCGGCATATTGCAGCAGCGTGATACCGAATGGGCCGGCGCCGTTGTCGGAACCGAGTTTGGTCAGCAGCAACATACCGGGATTGTTCATCGGCGAGTGCGGATAACACTGCGTATCCCAACTGGCGCGCGCGCGTTCGCGCCATGCCGGATCGCGCAACAACGCGGCTTTCGCATCGGCGCCATCGGCGAGCACCACTTCGTGCCACACGTAATCGTTGGATTGGGCGAAGATCAGCGATTTAAACAGGCTGAGCTGGCCGGTGAGCGGCACGTGCGCATAACCCGGCCATACATCGATGCCATCGGCGCGCATTTTCGCCACGCGCTCGCGCATCGGTTCGAGCAGATAATTTTGATACGCCACGGTGGGAATCCCGCCGGTGAGCTGCATGCGGATTTTGCGGCCCTTCATCAGCCGCGCCATGCGATCGGTTTGCTCGGGACCGGTATCGCGCATCAGCGCGACATCGATGATGACCTGATAAGTCGCGTGCGGATATTTTTCCAATACATCGAACAGGGCGGAAAACTCCGCGTCGTCGGCGACCAGCGTGGGGATTTTACGATCGTCGCCATCGTGGTCGAGCAGGTTGTCGGATAAACCCAGAGCGCCCGCCGCTAAGGCATTGTCGAGCATACCCGCCATTACTTTGATTTCCGCCGGCGTCGCGGCGCGCTCCCACGCTTCCAGCCCCATCGCTGCCATGCGGATGGCGATGTGGCCGACGAACATGGCGTAGTTAGTCGGCAACTGGATATTTTTCTGTACCGATTGTTTGTACTCGGACCAGGTTCGCCAATCCCAGGGCACATGCTTGAGGAAGGGTTCCAATGGAATGTCTTCGAAGAAGGAAAATATTTTCGCCATTTCCAACTGCGCGGCTTTATCGTCGGAAATCGGTGCGGCGGTGAAGCCGCAGTTGCCGGCGATAATGGTGGTTGCGCCATAGCCGGGCAGCGGATCGAGATCGGGCTGCCACCACATGGTCGCATCGTAATGCGTGTGCGCTTCGATAAAGCCGGGCGCGACATAACAACCCTTGGCGTCGAAGATTTCTTCGCCCGCGCCGGGCTGCAGGGTTTGACCGATCTCGGCGATTTTACCGCCGACCACGCGCACATCGGCGGCGAAGGACTTGGCGCCGGTACCATCGACGACGGTGCCGCCGCGAATCAACATGTCTGACATTTTTGGCTCCTTATATCGCCCCGTGCGGAGCGCCGGTTGGTTGCTATGTTTATTTATAATAATGTTTATTAAATATATACCTGGAGCGGCCGGTTTGTCAAAAGGGGCGGAGCGGGAAGGATTACTCGAAGGCCGGCGACGACTGCTTGCATGAGTTTCAGCGCAATAAAAAAGCCCGGCTATGCCGGGCTTTTTTATTGCTTAAACGCCGATCAAAGCAATTCGATCGCCACCGCCAGCGCTTCGCCGCCACCGATGCAGAGCGTCGCGACACCGCGCTTCTTGCCGTGTTTTTGCAGTGCATGCATCAGGGTTACGATCAGGCGCGAGCCGGTCGAGCCGATCGGATGGCCCTGCGCGCAGGCGCCGCCATGGACGTTCACCTTGCTGTGATCGAGTTTTAAATCGCGCATCGCCAGCATCGTTACCATCGCAAACGCTTCATTGATTTCCCACAGATCGACATCGTCGACCGACCAGCCGACCTTCTTCAATAATTTTTGCACGGCGCCGATCGGCGCGGTGGTGAACAATTCGGGTTGATGCGAGTTGCGCGCGTGGCCGAGCATGCGCGCGAGCGGGCGAATACCGCGAGCTTTCGCCGTTTCTTCATTCATTAATACCAGCGCCGAGGCGCCGTCGGAAATCGAGCTGGAATTAGCGGCGGTGACGGTGCCGTCTTTTTTAAACGCCGGTTTTAAATTCGGAATTTTTTCGATTTTGGCATTGAGCGGTTGTTCGTCGTCTTTAACGATCGTTTCGCCCTGCCGTGTTTTGATCGTCACCGGCGCGATCTCGGCTTCCAGCGAACCGTCCTTGATCGCGCGTTGCGCGCGCTGCAGCGATTCGATGGCGAAGGCATCCATCTGCTCGCGCGTCAGGCCGTTATCGTCGGCGGTGGTCTGCGCATAGGTACCCATCAATTTGCCGTGATACGGATCTTCGAGACCGTCGAAAAACATATGATCTTTTAATTCGACGGCACCGGTGCCGACGCCGCCGCGCGCGCGCGGCAAAATGTGCGGCGCGTTGGTCATGCTTTCCATGCCGCCCGCCACCATCGTCTGATAGGTGCCGGCTTTGATTTGATCGTATGCAAAAATCGTTGCCTGCATCGCCGAGCCGCATAATTTATTGATGGTCACGCTACCGGCGGTATTGGGAATGCCGGCGTTTAAGCCAACCTGGCGCGCCGGACCTTGTTTGAGGCCGGCCGGCAATACGCAGCCCATCAATAATTCTTCGACATCCGCGGCTTTGACGCCCGAGCGCTCCAGCGCGGCGGTGACGGCAATGGTGCCTAACTCGACGGCGGTGGCGCCGCTCAAAGAGCCCTGTAAACCGCCCATGGGTGTGCGAGCGCCGCTGACGATGACGACTGAGTTCGAAGACATATTGATATCCAATTAAGAGAGGCTGGGGAAACCGCGTATTTAGCCACAGCAGTAGCGGCCAGGCAATCCGCAGCTAGTGCGTTCAAGGCTGGGATGAGGGCGTTTTAAAAAATATCAACCGACGCTAAATAATTTGCCGCGCACCGCCTGTCGATACTCGCGTGGCGTTTGCTTCATCGTATCTTTAAACAGCCGGCAAAAATAACCGCTGTCCGCGTAGCCGACCGCGGCGGCCACTTCGGCGATCGCAAGATTGCTGGTGCGCAACAATTCGCGCGCGCCGGCGATGCGCTGCTGCTGCAGATATTCGGTCGGATTGAGGCCGATGGCCTGTTGAAAGCGGCGATTCAGCGAACGCGGACTGAGGCCTAGCCGCTGTGCCAGTTCGGGGATGCGCAGCGGCTCGGCGTATTGCACGCGCAAAATATCCTGCGCCTGCACGACTAGCTCGTCGCCGTGCACATCGGCGTTACCGGCGCTGTACAAATGGTGCTCGAACGGCCGGCGCATCTCCGGCGAAAATTGCGCCTCGACTTTGCGCGCGAGCTGGCGGCCGTAGAACAGCTCGATGAAATGGATTGTCAGATCGGCGACCGAGTTGATCGAGCCCGCGCAAAAAATGCCGTTGGCCTCGGTGAGCAAATGGCGGCGCTGCAATTGCACCAGGGGATAACGCTGCGCAAATTGCTCGAAATAAAACCAGTGCGTGGTCGCCGGGTGTCGATCGAGCAGGCCGGCCTCCGCCAATAAAAAACTGCCGGTGCCAACCGCGCATAAACGCGCGCCGCGCTGCGCGAGCTGCTGCAGCCACGGCAGCAAGTCGCGGTGTTGCCGCAATGTGGTGAGCGGGTTGCGCCACAGCGCCGGCACGATCAACAGATCGGTGTGTTCGATGCCGGCCGGTTCACCACTGAGTTTGAGCGTTAGGCCACTGGCCGTGCGGATTTCGCTACCGCCGGGACCGACTAGATCGTAGCGCAGTGGCGCGGTCCGCTGCCGTATCGAGCGCGCCGCGTTGTCGGCCGCGAGCAACATTTCCATCGGCAGCGAGAGACTGGAGGCGAGCGCGGTCGGCAGTGCGAGCAAAGTTATGTGCGGCAATGGCTGATAAATCCAGTTTTGTGGCTGATTAGGCCAGTATACCGATGCCGATCCACATTACAATGCGGTGACGAAAAGGTCCTCGTCGACGGACCAAATTTTTCATTCTAGCGCGGCGATATTAAGGAATTATGATGGCGAAACTCCCTCTTATCGTAGGCTTCGGCGGTATCAATGCCGCCGGTCGCAGCTCGTTTCACCACGGCTATCGACGCATGGTGATCGACGCTCTCGATCAAAGCAGCGCCGACCTCACGCTACGCAGCCTCGCCGGCGTGATGGGGTTGCCGCTCGACGGCGACCTCAGTCTCGATCAACAAAAATACATTCTCGAACACACCCTGATTCGCCGCATCGAAAACGATTGGTTCGATCCCGACCGCGTGCCGCTCAATCGGCGCATGCCGATGGAAGCCGGCCAGCAACCGCTTAGCTTTGTCACCAAGGCGCGCAATCTGCCGGAGCTATTACCCGCCGGTTGGCAGGTGTCCGATCTCGGCGATCGCACCGTGCGCGTCGATATCAGCGGCGATACCGAATTTTTACTGCCGTGCACCGAAGTGATGGCGGTGCAGGCGGCCGGCATTCTGCCGACCGGCTTCGATCCCGGTAAGTTGTATCAATCGCGCAATCATCCGCGCGGTCTGCAGTTGTCGGTATTCGCCGCCAGCGATGCGCTCGGCTCGCTGGGCATCGATTGGGAAACCGTCCGCCAGCACGTCGCGCCCGATCAAATCAGTTGTTACGCCGGCAACGCCATGAGCCAATGCGATGAAAACGGCAACGGCGGCATGTTGGGCGCGCGCTATCGCGGCAAGCGCGTCACCTCGAAACAATTACCGTTCGGCCTGCTGGATATGCCGGCCGATTTCGTCAATGCGTACGTGCTCGGCAACATCGGCAATACCGGCGGCAACGCCGGCGCCTGCGCAACATTCCTCTATAGTTTGCGGCAGGGGCTCGACGATATTCACAGCGGTCGCGCGCGCGTGGTGGTAGTGGGCTCGAGCGAAGCGCCGGTGACGCCCGATGTGATGGAGGGTTTTGCCGCGATGGGCGCGCTGGCGCAGGATAAGGATTTACTCGCCCTCGATGCGCATCTCGGCCGCAGTACGCCGGATTATCGCCGCGCCGCGCGCCCGTTCAGCACTAATTGCGGATTTACCATCGCCGAGGGCGCGCAATACATTGTGCTGATGGACGACGAACTGGCGCTGCAATTGGGCGCGACGATTTACGGCGCCGTCAGCGATGTATTCGTTAATGCCGACGGCCATAAAAAATCGATTTCCGGTCCCGGCGCCGGCAACTATGTCACCGTCGCCAAAGCCTGCGGCGTGGCGCGCGCGATAGTCGGCGACGAGTCGCTGCGGCGCCGTTCGATGGTGCAGGCACACGGCACCAGCACCCCGCAAAATCGCGTCAGCGAATCGCATATCCTCAATCAAACCGCCAAATTATTCGGCATCGAAAGCTGGCCGGTGGCGGCGATCAAAGCGTATATCGGCCACACCTTGGGACCATCGTCTGGCGATCAACTGGCGGCGACCTTAGGCGTATGGGCGCACGGTTTTATTCCCGGTATTAAAACCATCGATCACATCGCCGCCGACGTGCATCAAAGTAATTTGCATCTGAGCAGCGAACATTTGGAAGTCGGTACCGAAGGCATCGACGTGGCGATCCTGAACGCCAAAGGTTTCGGCGGCAACAATGCCTCGGCGCCGCTACTTGCGCCGCACGTGGCATTGCGCTTGTTGCAGAAGCATCACGGCGAGAAGGCGTTGTCGGGTTATCGCAAGCGCAACGAAGCGGTGCGCGAACAAGCGGCGGCGTACGATGCCGCGGCGTGCGACGGCGATTTCCGCACCGTGTATAAATTCGATCACAATGTATTGAATGGCGAGCAGCTCGATTGCTCGGCGCATGCGATTGCGGTGCCGGGCTTCGGGCGACCGATCGATCTGAATTTCGAATCGCGCTACAAGGATTGGTAAGCGCCGCAGGGATTGATAGGCGCCTGCAGTGATTAATAGGCGTCCGCATACCATTGCTCGCGCCGGTTGGATATACTCGCAAAAAACCCATAACAAGGCGGGTGCAGCATGCGTAAATACGTCCGTCACCCCAGTACTATTCCTGTCGAGTTGACCGTCGCGCGCGTACCGTGCGCCGGCCGACAGCAGTTAGCCAATATCGCCACCGGCGGTTTCGCTTGCTCGGTCGCCGAACAATTGCCGGTCGGCACCACCGTGCAACTGTGCATTCCGATGATCTGGCCGGAGTACCGCGGCTGCGGCGTGGTGAAATGGTGTCGCGGCGAAGCGCCCAATTGCGAAGTCGGTATCGAATTCTGCGCGCACGATTTATTCAAGGCGAAAATGGTCGAGCAGCTCAGTCAGATCGAGCATTATCGCAATCGCCTGTGGGTGGAAGAGGGCCGTATCGTCGACAGCGAACAGGCCGCCAAGGAATGGATCGCGCGCTACGCCAAGGAGTTTGCCGACGCGTTCCAGAATTCACCTTAATCGAAGATCAATCCCTGCTGCACATACTGCTCGACGCGAATGCCGTGGCTGCCGTTCGGCAGCACGTTCTTAATCAACTGCGACGCGTTGCCCGCGCCGGCGCTGCGCTCCAGATTGACGAGCCGATCGGCCGCCGGCTGTTTATCGGCAGCGCGCACCACCATCACGTTCGGTAAATGCCGATGGCGATAATTGGTGCTCACCACGATACCGACTTCGCCGCTATGCAGCTCGACGATACAACCCGGCGGATACAAACCGATGCAATCGATAAATTGCTGCGCCAGTTTCGCTTCGAATTTTTTGCCGATCTGATCGTTGATGATGCGCGTCGCGTTCAGCGATGAAGCGCCTTTTTTATAGCTACGATCGCTGGTGACTGCATCGAATACATCGCAGAGCATAACGATACGCGTGAAATCGGTGATGCCGCCCGCTTTGATTTTGCGCGGATAGCCAGTTCCATCCATATTCTCGTGATGGCTGTACGCGACATCGATCGCGCCGTGATAAATATTGTTGTGCTGCATTAAAATATCGCGGCCGTCGATCGGATGCTTTTGCATGATCGCGAACTCGTCGGCGTTCAGCGCGCTATTTTTATTCAATATCTCGACCGGTGTCTGCATCTTACCGATATCGTGCAGCATGCCGGCCAGGCCGAGCTTGTTTAAATCTTCCTCGCTGGCGCCGAGATGGCGTCCGAAGGTGATCGCCAGCAGGCCGACATTGAGGCTGTGTTCGGAAGTGTATTCGTCTTTGGTGCGCAGTTTGGACATCCACAACATCGCATCGGGATTGCGCAAAATACTGCGCACGCATTCGGACACGGTGGCTTTGACTTCCTTAATGTCGATGCCGCGCCCCAATCGCACATCATCCATGAACGAACGCGTCAACGCGCGCGCGTTGGCGTGCGTCTGTTTGGCGTTGCGCAGTTCGTCTTTCTGGCTGCTGGTGTTGATGTAATTCTGCGTGCGCACGACGCGCGTCTCCGGCACCGCGCGCTCGGTGGCCGGCAACCAACTATCCTCGCTCAGTTCGATCGAGACGCTTTGACAGTATTTGGCAATTTCATCGATATCGTCGTTGCTGCGAATATGGAAGCCTTGCAGAATGAACGGCGTTTCCAGCCACGGTCGATCGAGCTCGCAGACATACATGCCGATCTTCAGCCCGGAGACTGGAATCTGCATGATCTTTTTTTCTTTGATGGTTCGACCGGGTCGAACAATGGTCTTTTTGTCCATAGCTCCGACCGACCGTGGTTGAGTATCCGCTTAGCCCTGGCCGCCGACGCAGTGCGCAGGCCGGCGACGGCTAAAGAATCTTAGGCGTCGTTTATAGGTTAGCGCCGGGCCGCGCATTATAAAAGCGCTTTATGATCCGGACAAAAAAAGTTGTCGGTCGGGGCGGTGCAATTTAGGCGCTAACGCGTTATCGTTGGCCGCGTTGGAGGGCCATAAACTCGCGCCATGGCAGGGGTGCACAAGATAAAAACACCCGAGATAAAACTACTCAATATAAAAACTATCAGGATAACAATCGATGGCGAACTCCTTATTTCGCACCCCGATATTGCAGCCGCTGTTGGCTTGGGTCGCGGTCGGCATACTGCGTTTGATCGGCTGGCGCGTGATCGGCGAATTGCCGGCGCAGCGCAAATACGTGTTGATCGGCGCGCCGCACACCAGCAATTGGGATTTTCCGCTCATGTTGCTGGCGATGTTGAAAGTCGGCATGGATGTGCACTGGCTCGGCAAAAATGCGTTGTTTCCGTTTCCCTTCGCAGGATTTATGCGCTGGCTGGGCGGTATCCCGGTCGATCGCAGCAAAAATAATAATCTGGTCGATCAATTGGTCGAGCTATATCGGCGCCGCGACGAGTTGGTGTTGATTATTCCGCCCGAGGGCACGCGCGCGAAGGTCGAGCGCTGGAAAAGCGGGTTTTATTACGTGGCGCAGGGCGCGGGGGTGCCGATTCTGCTGGGCTTTGTCGATGGCTCGCGCAAGGAAATGGGCTTTGGACCGCTATTTTATCCGACCGGCGATTACGCTGCCGATCTGCCGGCCATTCAAGCTTTCTATAACGATAAAGCCGGCGTGCGTCGCGAGCGGCATTGATGGCGCCGCGCGCCTCAATAAATATCGTCGATACCGGTGGTGCCGAATTCGACCGCCGAGACGACGTAGAACAACTGCACCTGCGCCTCCCGCAGGCAGGCGAATAATTGCTGTATCTCCTCGGCGCTAACCGCCATCGTCACTTCGATCGGCTGCTCGGCCAATTCGAAAAAGCGCCGCGAATGCAAGCGATGATGATGGCCGAAGCCCTCGCTGCCGACAATCGAAGTGGCGCCGTGTATCTTCAGGCCCTTGGCTAAATCCAACAGCCATTCGGCCATCGGCTTGTTGGCCTGGCGGCGGTCCTGCGTGGTGAAAAAAGTAACTTGAAAGCCCTGCATGGCTCGTTCTCCCTCTGTGTCGCTGATGCTGCGCTCGTATGCCAGGTCGGCCGCAGCGCTTACCCGCGGTGATTTGGTCGCGGCGGAGCTTAGGCGCCGCGTAGCCAGCTCATGCTGAGCATGCCGAGCAGCGTCATGCACAACGAGCCTAGCACGTGTACGGAGATTGCACCGAACGCCCAGTACAAACGGCCCTCCTGCAGCAGCGAGACTACTTCGGCGGAAAAAGTGGAGAACGTAGTCAAGCCGCCGAGAAAGCCGGTAATCACGAATAAGCGCCACTCCGGCGCGAGACTTGGATTGGTGCCGAAAAACACCACCGCGACACCGATCAGATAACCGCCAACCAAATTAGCGAGCAACGTGCCGAGCGGAATCAGTGGAAAGACATAGTTGAATTGCGTGCCGAACACCCAGCGCAACAAAGCGCCGAACGCGGCGCCGATGCCGATCGCGGCGATCGATGGAAACATAATGCGAGCCTCGAAAAATTCCTCGCCACTTTATGCCGAGGCTGAGGTGTCGTGCAAGTCGACAGCGCCGACGCGCTGGTGCATGATCGGTTTTGTAAATTCTCTTCCGCTCGCCCAAAGGGGAGGGGGGGCAGGGAGAGGGCATCGGTATCTAAATTTACTTTGTTGCTTATCTAAACTTAGCAGCCCTCACCCCTAGCCCCTCCCCCGCAGGGAGAGGGGAATGTTGCTTGTTCTGATTTTAAAAATTGGCGTTGGAGATTAATTGTGGTCAGTTCCGAGTTACAAAAGCTACTCGAAATGCTGCCGAAAAATTTTGCCGATCCGAGCGCTGACTACGTAGCGGTGCGCGCAATGTTCGAGCCGTTTCATGGCCATCCGGTGCCCGACGATTTGCAAATCGCTATCGTCGAACTGGGCGGCGTGCGCGTCGGTCGTTATAGCAATCCACAAACCGCCAACGCGACGCGCACTGTGTTTCATTGCCACGGCGGCGCCTTCGTATCGTGTCCGCTCGACGTGTACCATTTCTACGCCGAAATGATTATGCGGCTGACGCATAGCAAGGTGGTGGTGCCGGATTATCGTCTGGCGCCCGAGCATCCGTATCCGGCGGCAGCGGACGATTGTTTCAACGCGTATCGCGGCCTGCTCGACAGCGGCGTCGATCCGCAGACGCTTTATTTCTTCGGCGAATCGTGCGGCGGCAGCCTGGCGGTCGGCACTTTACTGCGCGCGCGCGATGCCGGCCTGCCGATGCCGCGCGGTTTCGTATCGTTGACCGGCTGGTTCGATTTAACGGTGGCCGATACAGAGAATAATGGCCGCGATCCATTTCTGACACCGGCCTGGGTTCGCAATCGCACCACCGAGTATCTGGCCGGTGCCATCGCACCGAAGAATCCATTGGTGTCGCCGGCGTATGCCGATTTAACCGGCTTGCCGCCGATGTATTTGCAAATCGGTCAGTACGACACGGTGCGCGAGGGCGCGATCAAGTTGGCGGCCAATGCGGTGCGCGACGGTGTGGCGGTGACGATGGAATCGTGGCCGGAGATGATTCACGGTTGGCAGGGGCTGGCGAATATGCAGGTGCCGGAAGCGCTCGCGGCGTGGAAAAAAATCCGCGAGTATTTAGATAAAAATTAATTCGTCACTACTACGTAGGGTGGATCATTCGATCCACCATTCGGCTTTGCCGAATCGCGAAAGGTGGATTAATTATCCGATGTTTAATAATCTGCGTAGGGCGCAATAACCGAAGGGCATTGCGCCGCATACGTTGTAGGTCGGACTTCAGTCCGACACCCTATTGCTTAGTGTGGCGATGAAAATTTTTTCAATTTATTATTTATCGCGACGGCGATGGGCGCAGGTTTCGCCTGCAGGCGAGCAACCGCCTGCGGCGGGCGTCACTTTTTTCATCGCGAAAAAAGTAACCAAAAAAGGCGACCCTCGCCGGGAGGCGCCCCCATTACAGCAGGTCGCAAACTAATTAGTTTGCGACTACTCGAATTGCAGAAAGTAGCACTTTCTGCAATTCGACTGCCGCGATTGGGGGCAAAGACAAGAACAAAATCGGAAGGCGTGTCATTCGACCCACCGTTCGGCTTCGCTGCATCGTTTAGGGGTAATTAATAATCCGTCCTACGGTTCTATCGGTCAGCGAGATTACTGCGAGGTCTGCATTTCGGACTGAGCAGACATTGCATCCACCGGTCGAATCGACACCCTAAAGCAGCCATTCGCGGGCAACGACTGTCAGCACGGAACTGTTTTGGGCTACAATTGACATTCTTTTAAGCTTGGAACTATAGACTATAAATGAAGCTATTTACATTTGTAATTTTAACGGTTTTTTTGATGTCAGGTTGTGGACAGACGTCTATAAAAGAAAGTGAAAAGGCGAAGTACAAAACAATAGAGTTAGTTGTAATTTCCGATCAAAAATACCCGAAAGCTCAGATGTATCCGGCTAATCAAGCTGGTGGTGCGGTAGGGGCAGCCATCAGCGATTGGGCGGATGAAACCGACTTAAAGCGTGGCGCAAAAAAACTGAACGACGCGTTTGAAGGCCGTAACCTAAATGAAGACATAGCAGACGGTATTGTTGGCCAGCTCAATGTGCTTCGCCAACCATTAATAAAAAAACATACAATTTTTATAAATAAAGATGAATTTAATTTAGGCTTATCACTAAGTCAACTTCAAGCCGACCTGTTGGTTGTTGTGGATGTCTCCTACTCGCTAATGCCTTACCTTAATGCTTTTGAAATGCAGTCATCTATTTCGCTATACAGCAAGCCATCCAAATCACGCATCTATCACATGGATGCATATTCTCAATCCGAAGTCTTTGGTGCCCCATATAAATTAGGTCTAAACGCCAAGCCAGAAAAGACGGAAGAGGAGCGGAAGGCTGAAATTTTATCGATCAATAAGCGATTTGACCAACAAGTTGAAGAAGACCCTAGTCATGCCGGTGAGCTTAGAAAACAACAAAAGCATGAACTAAAAATAGCGCAAATGGTTAAGGATTCGAGCACTCGTTTAGTCAAGAGTTCTCCCGTTGATAACCTAGTCGAGAACAACTATGCATTGTTCAAATCTGTTTTTTCGGGTGAAATTACTTCATTAGGGATTTTATCTCGTGCAGCTCTCGAAGATGCGCTAGGCGAAAATGTTTCGGATAGAAAGAATCAAGCAGTTTCAATAAGTGCGTCACTTAACAATGATGCAAATGATGGGAAGCTTGATGGTTATGTATTGGCAAGCTATTCGACTGGCGACCGAATAATCTTTCGTGAAACACCGAGCCTAATGAGCCTGCCTATTAATCGCACCAACACTAACAACGCTATCATTTCATTTCCTAAGCACAACGGAAAGGTGATGCGTCGAGGAAATAGGCTGGTTGATTTAAAGGATGAAAGCTAACGCAGAGATTAGACCTGTGATGGCGGTCTTCCTTTTTCAGTTAGGCCCGCTCTTGGCACTGTCCGGCATTAGACTGAATCGCTTCGAAGCATACCTTGGCTTTCATATGTCAATTACAACAACCGTCCGCTATGTCCGAAATGCAGGCCTCGCAGTAATCCCCGTGACCAATGGAGCCTTAGGGCGGATTAATAGTCTGCCTTGCATTTAGTTCGGCGAAGCCGAATGGTGGGTCGAATGACCCACCGGTTTTGATTTTGTAGTTGACTTGCAGTTGCCTCCAATCGCGGCAGTCGAATTGCCGAAAGTGCTACTTTCGGCGAAGTCGAGTAGTCGCAAACTAATTAGTTTGCGACCTGCTGTAATGGGGCGCTCCCGGCGTGGGTCGCCTTTTTTGGTTACCTTTTTTTGCGAGCAAGACAAATTCGCCATGCGAATTTGAGCGCCCGAATGGGCGCCCCGTAGGGCGAGGCGTTTATGCCGAGTAAAGTGACGCCCCGCCGGCAGGCGGTTACTCGCCTTCAGGCGAAACCTGATCTTGCCCGCCGCAGGCGAATCACTTTAGGGGCAAGTACACATCCGTGATCATTTCCGCTTCCTTCACACTCGGCCCAACATTCACATAATGAAAAATCATCGGGAATCCTATTCGGGGCTTCGGCGTATCTTCAATCGGGACGCGTAGCTCGCCACAAAAATACCCGGTACGGCGATAATCGCGAACATAACCATCCCGAGCGGCCACAAGCTGCCGAGTTCGCCGTTGCGAATGCACAGGCCGACAAATTGCGCTTCGAATAAAACGATGGCCCAGCGCCAGGCGCGCTGTGGAAACCAATAGCCCAACAGAGCGCAGGCGAGCAGCGCGAGCGGGTATGCGCCGCTCCAATACAGCGACGCATCCCACGGTTCGCGCTTGCCGGTAACAAACGATGTTGCGAGCCATAACGATAGACCGGCCGCAAAGGCAATGAGAGTAGGAGCGGTTGTTTTATGAGTGCCGCCAGTCATCGCGGTTGGGGTGCTCTATTTTTATTTACCAATTATTAAGCCTTCGATATTTCGCCACAAAAAATCAGCTGATATGCGTCACCCTGCGATCTGATTATTCAGCGGCACAATAAATTATCTAGCCACTGACTTGTGATCCTTTGTTGCTTAATGTTGATAGCTGATCGGACACCCAGCGGCGAATATCGTCGCGCACGATGGGCAGCGGCCGGCCGCCGGGGGCGAGAACCACATCATGGAACGCGGCGATATCGAACTTTTTACCCAATGCGGCATGGGCGCGTTCGCGCTCTTCCATGATCAGGTTCGCGCCCAGCATATAACTCACAGACTGCCCCGGCATGGCGATATAACGGTCGACCTCGATTTCAATCTCCGTACGCGAGAGCAGGGTGTTGTCGAGCATAAACTGGATCGCCCGCTCGCGCGACCAATGGTGAATATGTAAACCCGGCTCCACCAACAGACGGCTGGCCGCCCACAGGTGTTTCGCGATCATGCCTTGACGGTCGAGCGTGCTGGAAAACAAACCCATCTCATCGGCGAGGTATTCGGTGTAAATCGCCCAGCCTTCAACGATCCCGGCGTTAACGTCGGAGCTTGCTGACTGCCGGGGATAGGTGAAAAACAAATGATGGCCGGGTATGGCTTCATGAAAGGCGATGACTTCGGCCATCAGGCGGCGTTCCTGAGGGCGCGACGGATTGATGCTGTAAGCGGCGGGTTCGTTGCCCTGCGCGCCGACATAACGCCCGGCAGGGAAGGAGTCCTGCACGTGCGCCGGCATTTCGACGACCTCAATGGGGCCGCCCGATTTATGGGCAAACCGCGATAACGTGGCTGCGTCCGCCCGTTTGATGGCCGCTGCCGACAATGCGACCAGTTCCTTCGCGCTGGTAGAGTTATGGGCCTGAAATGCCCGTAACCGCTCCATGATTTCGCTAACGTCTGCGCCCCGACTGTCGCTGGCCACTAGCGCATTGCGCGTTTCGTCCAATAACCGCCGGCCGGTAGTTTCGATATCTTCCGTCGAGGGGTTTAGCGTCGTCCACCAGCTCACGGTCTGGGTAAAACAAGCTTCACCGTTGGCGATACCCGACAAACCCGGCGCCGTGCGCGCCGCAGGTAGATATTCATCCCGTAAAAATGTTTCAAAGCGGCGCGCGGCGGGCGTCATCGCTTCTCTGATCAGCGTATTCCATTGCCGCGTTGCCTCGGTGTTTGCGGACGGGAACAGATAGGGCGACGAATCCCGGGCCAATATCGCAGTCAGATCGCTGACCTGTTGATATACCCGCAGGACAACAGGCCGCGGCGCCGTCTCATGCTGGTTAATGCCGCGCCGGAGTATCTCGATGGCAGAGTCGATCGCGGCTGGCGCCTCGCTCCAGCGGGTCAGTGCTGTTGAATCACTCGCTCCGGCACCGACAGCTCCAGCACTGACAATGGATGCCCATTGCGATGGCCACGCGACTTGCCACCCGAACACCTGATTGAGGTAGCGCAGATCCGTTTGACAGTCATGTAAAGCCAGCGCGGCAAACCCACTATCGGCCACCAGCGGCGGCCGGTTCGATACGTTTGCGGTGGAGGGCTTTGCATGGCAGATACCGATACCCATGATCAGTGACAACAGCGTGATGAGCGTAGCTATTTTCATATTCGCAATTTCCTTATTGGGTTCCTTTTGTAAAAAATCAGGGACGAAAAAAATAAAAATCGGGACAGGTTGAGGTAACCCGGCTTTTCCGATTATCCATTCGACTTCGCCGAATCGTTTATGGGAGGATTGATAGTCCGTCCTTGGGCGCTATCGATCAGCGATATTACTGTGATACCTGCATTCGGACATTGCAGGCTGTGACCGAATTAAAAAGCGCACGCTCAGAAAATTTCTTTAACGTCAAAGATCAGCTGCCGGGCGCGCCAGAGGTGGTCCCTGTCGGCTGGAGCGCCTTGTTGGCAGGGATTGACTCCGGTAGAGGTAATGGCATCTGGAGAAATATTTGGTTTTCTTTTGGCGTGTCGTAATCCAAGCCAAGAGCATTTACCAGTGCTTTAGCCGCGGACAGCTCGTTAGCGAACTTCCAGTTGTTGTCGCGTCTTTTCCGGTCCTCAATCTCAAGGCTGACTTTCTCAAATACGTCCTTTTCAGTTTTTAAGCGACGCACGATGTCCTTGGCATTTCCATAGACTACCGGTGTATCTGGCGCAAACTGGCCCATGTTTGCGAAGAATGCCTGTACTCCTTCTTTCAATCGTGCCTCAGCTGCCGGGTCAATGGACGAGGCCCGAGCAGGATCGCGCCACATGGAGACAAGCAGAAAGAGGGAAAGTGACATTAAAACCAGACTAAGAGCCAGCTTTGGGTAGAAGTCCAAGGAGGGAAGATCTACCAGCAAGAACTTCTTAATAACTTCGTACATGCTTCTCTCCCGGCCTAACTTAGTATGCAGACGCGTCCGCATTTAAAAATAAAGCGAGACGCGCCAGTTGATTCTGGCTTTTGGCTATTAATGCGGAATGGTCGGTATATGTAGTCCATTGGCACGTCCTTGGTTTTTGCTCTGGAAGCCGCGCCAATACTTAGGTTGGGGCAACTATCCCTAGTTGTCTCGTAAGTTAACGCGACGGCCGAGCACTGTCCAGCGGAAAGCAAAACGGCCATTTTTGGCCAAAATGCCGCTTTTAGGACGGCTAGCTCGATCAGCCGTATATACCCACAGTGCGTGCTGCCAACGTACGCTATCGAGGAGGATTTTGCGTGTAAGACCTACGGCCGCTATGTCCGAATTGCAGGCCTCGCAGTAATCTCTCTGATCGATGGAGTCTAGGGCGGATTATTAATTCCACTTCTGTGTGATTCGGCGAAGCCGAATGGTGGGTCGAATGACCCACCCTACAGCTCTGCTCTTACCGTTGATTTGCATTCGCGCCCAATCGCACTAGTCGAATTCTCGAAAGTGCTACCCCGAATATCGGGGTTAGACCCCAGGCAGGGTCTGCCTCTGTTGTGGCGGTCGACTTCGCAGCAAGTGCTACTTGCAAGAAGTCGAGAAGTCATCGCGGTGCGATGACCCGCTGCACGGAGGCGCTCCCGGCGAGGGTCGCCTTTTTTGGTTACTTTTTTCGCGATGAAAAAAGTGACGCCCACCGCAGGTGTTCAGTGCCGAAAGGCGAAGAAATTATCTTTAAGAAAAATACTGTTCGATTTTTTAAAAAACAATCACGCCTCGGGCATTACGCCCCTCCAGCAAATCCGCAAACGCCAACGGCGCTTCATCGATACTGTAGGTGCGAGTAATCAACTCATCCAATTTCAATTTCCCGGTCTGATACAAACCAATCAAACGCGGAAAATCCAAATGCGGTCGTGCCGAACCATAATAACTACCGGTCAATGTCTTCTCCTCGAACGGTAATGTGCAAGTGCGAATCGATGTCATGTCCGAAGCGGGTGCCACACCGACCACCACCGCGACGCCGCCTTTCGCCAACACGCCATAAGCCTGTTCGACGGTTTTGTTAAAACCGATACATTCGAAACTATAGTCGGCACCTTCGCCGGTTAATTTGCGCACGGTCTTTACGACGTTTTCTTCATTGCTGGCGTTGATCGTATGCGTGGCGCCGAATTGTTTGGCGAGTTCGAGTTTGAAATCGGAGGTATCGATGGCGATGATCATGCGCGCCCCGGCGATATTGCAACCTTGAATCGTATTGAGGCCGACGCCGCCGCAGCCGAATACCACCGCGATCGAACCGGGTTGCACTTTCGCGGTATTGGTAGCCGCGCCGACGCCGGTCATCACGCCACAGCTGATCAGCGCGGCTTTATCGAGCGGCATGCTCGCATCAATCTTTACTAAATTATCGACGTGCGCGACCGCGTATTCGGCCATCACGCCGAGGCCGCAGGAAATATTCACCGGCTTGCCGTGCATGTCGCGCGTGCGCAGCGAGCCATCGGGCAGCGTGCCGACGGTTTTATTCGATTGGCTGCACAGCGCCGGTTTGCCGGCGGTGCAGTAGCGGCATTTGCCGCACATGCTGGCGAACGAGCTCAGCACATGATCGCCCACTTGCAGGTTCAATACGCCGGGTCCGACCGCCGTTACGATGCCGGCGCCTTCGTGTCCCATCACCAGCGGCAACGGAAATGCCATCAACGTGCCGTTCACCGCCGAGGCATCGCTGTGACAGATACCGCAGGCGACCATTTTGATCATCACTTCGCCCTGTTGCGGCGGGTCGATATCGATGTCTTCCACCACCACGGGCTGGTTACGTTCACGGCAGAGTACGGCTTTGGCGCGCTGAGTCATCGGAGTTCCTTTGGTGTGGGGCCTTCGCTGTGAGGATGGGCATTATGGCGCCGATTGGGATCGGTGGGCACCATTGCCGCTCTCGGCTCTTTTCAGGTAATATAATATTTTTTCAGTATACTGAAAATAGAAAACCCCCGGCAAGCCTCTGGCGGCGGATTTAGCTAACCGTAATAAACCGTATTTATCCATTGGGCCAACGATGTCGCAGATAACGCCGCCATTAATTCGACTGTCCATTATTGAAACTGCAGGCTCGTATCTTGGATGTACGCCATGAGCGCGCCGCAGCATTGGCAGCCGCTGGCGGGTGTGCGCGTGTTGGATTTTTCGGCGTTGTTGCCGGGGCCATTCGCGGCCGCGATTCTCGGCGATCTCGGGGCCGATGTGTTGAAGGTGGAGCCGCCGGCCGGCGATCATGCGCGCGCGATTTTGCCGCAGATGTATCGCGCGGCGAATCGCAATAAGCGCAGTTTGGTGCTGGATTTAAAAAGGCCTGGCAGTGCGGCGATTGTCGAGCGTCTGGCGCGCTGGGCGGAAATCGTTATCGAAACTTCGCGCCCCGGTGTGGCAGCGCGTATCGGCATTGGCTTCGAGGCATTATCGAAAATCAATCCGCGCTTAATTTACTGTTCGTTATCCGGCTACGGTCAAAATGGCCCGTGGTTTCAGCGGCCGGGGCACGATTTGAATTATCTGGCGGCGGCTGGCGGTTTGGCGTTCGCGGGGCAGTGGGGCAAACAGCCGGCGCGCTCGAGTTTGCCGATCGCCGATATTGCCGGCGGTGCGTTTGCAACATCGGCGATTCTCGCCGCGTTGCATCAGGTGAGTCGTACCGGCAAGGGCGTGCAGCTCGATTTGAGTTTATTGGAGTCGACGCTATTTTGCGCGGGGCTGCGCCACGGGCTGGCTGAAACCAGCGACAGGACCGGGCATTTATTCGCGGCCAACGATATTTTCGCGACCGCCGACGGTCAATTGATTACCTTGGCGCTGATCGAGGAGCATTTCTGGAAAAATTTCCGCGCGGCGGTCAGCGATTTTGCGCCGTGGGTAAACGATGAGAAGTTTTCGGACGATGCGGCGCGGCGCAAAAATGGCGATGAGTTGGCGCAGTCGTTACATGCTTTGATTCGCACGCGCACAGCGCAGCAGTGGTTGGAGTTGTTGGCGGGGCGCGATGTGCCGATCGAGTTGTGCGTGACGCCGGCGCAGGCGAGTCGCGGCGAGCATATCGCCGCGCGCGGCTTGGTGCAGGCTATCGATGGCGAGTCGATTGCGTTGTTTCCGGTGCAGGCCGATGGCGCTGCGGTGCCGCAGTTGCGCAATACGGCGCCGGCATTGGGCGAGCATACGCAGCAGGTGTTGAGCGAATTAGAGTTTAGCAGCGACGAAATCGCGCAATTTAAAAGTGCGGGTGTTATTGGTTAGCGTCTTCTGTATGGCAGAAGCAATGCTGCTATGCGCGCTATTGTAGGTCGGACTTCAGTCCGACGCTTTTGGTAGGCGTTGACATGTGTCGGACTGAAGTCCGACCTACAGGAGGAATGATCGTTTAATTGGCCGTGCGTCAGGCGCGATTAGAGAAGCCAAACAAATTTTAAATGACTCAATTATACGCGCGCACTGTAGGTCGGGCTTCAGCCCGACGCTTTTATCGATGGTGGCGCAGAGTCGGACTGAAGTCCGACCTACAGAAAAGAAGATTTAATTCACTTTATATAGAGATTTCGACGATGGACTTTTCATTAAGCGACGAACAAGAATCGATCCGCGCGGCAATCAACGATATTTGCGCGCAATTCGGCGATGAGTATTGGCTGCAGAAAGATCGCGAAGGCGGTTTTCCGCACGAGTTGCATCAGGCGTTGGCGCGCGATGGCTGGTTGGGTGTGTGTATTCCCGAGCAGTACGGCGGTTCGGGTTTAGGTATCACCGAAGCGGCGATTATGATGCAGGCGATCGCGGAATCGGGTGCGGGCATGAGTGGTGCTTCGTGCGTGCATATCAATATTTTCGGTTTGAATCCGGTGGTGGTGTTCGGCAGCGAGGAGCAAAAGATGCGTATGTTGCCGCCGCTGGTGGCGGGCACTGAAACCGCCTGCTTTGCGGTTACCGAGCCGAATACCGGTTTGAATACGACGCAGTTGAAAACGCGCGCCGAGCGCAAGGGTGATCACTATCTGGTCAACGGACAGAAGGTGTGGATCTCGACTGCGCAGACGGCCAAGAAAATGCTGCTACTGGCGCGCACCACGCCGCTCGAGGACGTGAAGAAAAAGACTGAGGGACTGACGCTGTTTTACACGGATCTCGATCGCAGCTGCATCGAAGTGCGCGAGATCGAGAAGATGGGGCGCAAGGCGGTCGATTCCAATCAGGTGTTTATCGACAATCTAAAAATCCCGATCGAGGATCGCATCGGCGAGGAAGGACGCGGCTTCGAATATATTTTGCACGGCATGAATCCGGAGCGCGTATTGATCGCGGCGGAGGCGGTGGGGCTCGGTCACGTGGCGATTAAACGCGCCGCGCAGTACGCCAAGGAGCGCATCGTGTTCGATCGGCCGATCGGTCAGAATCAGGGTGTGCAACATCCATTGGCGGCCAGTTGGATGGAATTGGAAGCGGCGCGCTTGATGGTGATGAACGCGGCGTGGAAATACGATAAGGGTCTGCCGTGCGGCGCCGAGGCGAACGCGGCGAAATATCTGGCCGGCGAGGCGGGCTTTAATGCCTGCCAAAACGCGGTGATGAGCCACGGCGGTTTCGGTTATGCGAAGGAGTACCACGTCGAGCGCTATCTGCGCGAATCGTTTATTCCGCGCATCGCGCCGATCAGTCCGCAGTTGATTTTGTGTTTTATCGCCGAAAGAGTTTTGGGATTGCCGAAGTCGTATTAAGCGGGATTAAAAAGGCCATCGGCTTGTAGGGCGGATCATTTGATCCGCCGTTGTTACCGGCGAGGTTTGTGCCGGCGAGATTGCATGGCGGATCAATGATCCGCCCTACGGTAAGTCGTTATTTGGTTTTTCAGGTGCTCTAAGGAGCGTCTGATTAAGTTGTTTTATTTCTCTTCTGTGGAGAGAGGAATACTAAAAGATTTTGGAGAAAAATATGGCAGGTTTGTACTTCGAGGAATTTGAAATCGGCCACACGTTTAAACACGTATTTGGCCGCACCGTCACCGAGATGGACAATGTGATGTTCTCGTCGCTGACCATGAACACCCAACCGTTGCATCTCGATGCCGAATTTGCCAAGGGTACCGAATTCGGCCAGCCGATCGTCAATAGTTTATTTACGCTGGGTCTGGTGATCGGCATTTCGGTCACCGACACCACGGTCGGTACCACTATTGCAAATCTCGGTATGGAAAATGTCAATTTCCCCAATCCGGTGTTCTATGGCGATACGGTAAAGGTCGAAACCACCGTGATTTCGAAGCGGCTCAGCAAATCGCGACCCAATGCCGGCATCGTGGTGCTCGAGCACCGCGGCATCAATCAGCGCGGCGAAGTGATTTGTTTGTTGCGGCGCTCGGCGTTCATGAAGTGCAAGGGATAGTTGCCAGCTATTAGTAGTTAGGTTTTAGGTAAAGACTTCAAGGGTGACCGCAACCGCTGTGTTTTTAACTAACTACTAACACCAAAAATCTAAAACCTGCAATTTGCTCGGAGGAAAATGGACAACGAAAGCATGGTAGTCGATCGCGCCATTACTTCCCGCCGTTCGATCAGGCGTTTTTTGCCGACGCCGGTCGGCGCGCAAACGGTGCGCGATATTCTCGACGCTGCCAGCCGCGCGCCGAGCGGTACCAATATGCAGCCGTGGCGGGTTTATGTGCTCGGCGGCGAGCGCAAAAAATCGCTGACCGATGCCATCATCGCCGCGCACGATGCCGCGCTCGCCGATAAAAGTCTTACCCATACCGCCGAGTATGAATACTATCCGGCTAAATTTCCCGAGCCGTTTTTAAGCCGACGCCGCAAAATCGGTTGGGATCTGTACGGTGCGCTGGGCATTGTGAAGGGCGACAATGCGCGTATGCACGAACAACACGGCCGCAATTATCATTTCTTCGACGCGCCGGTCGGCATGATTTGTACCATCGAGCGTGCGCTGGAGATCGGCAGCTGGCTCGACTACGGCATGTTCCTGCAAAACATCTGCATTGCGGCGCGCGGTCGCGGGCTCGATACCTGTCCACAGGCGGCGTTCGCCAAATATCACCGGATCATTCGCGAGCAATTGTCGATCGGCGAAAATGAAGTGGTGGTCTGCGGTATGGCATTGGGCTATGCCGATAGGTCCGCACCGGAAAACCAGTTTCCGATCGAGCGGGTGGCAGTCGATGAATTTGCAACTTTCTACGATCTCTGATGCTTGACAATTTATATTTCGGGAAAATATGAAACGAATACTTTGTTTAATAATCTTCCTATGTTCGAGCAGTTTTTCTCAGGGCTTTCCCTATGATAAGTATTCTGCTATCGATCTATTGGATCTGATTACGACAGAAGATAGTTACGCTAAAGAAAGTAATATTCCTTTAGACAATCGTTACTCAATAATGCCTGCAGTGCGATATAGCTCAATCGTCGAGTATGCGGGAGAGAAGAGAGAAATTTCGGATGTTCATAAGATACACCTGGCGGACGTGATTAAGTCTATCCCATCTATTCCAAAAGCTCAGATTGATACCTATACATCGGAGATACTGATAAAAGTTGGAGGCAAAGAAGTATGGGCTTTAATTCAAGAAAAAGTGCTTCCTTATCTAGAAAGAGAGATAAAGGTCGGTGATAAAGTAAAGATATATTATTTTTACTTTGGCGCACATCAGCGAGATCATATTATCGCTATAAATGAATTTGAAGTGCAGCCGGGTGCATAAATATAGCAGCCAGGAAGGGAACGATTTTTTCTTCGGAAAAAATTTGAATTTTTATTTGGTGGTGGCATAAAGGATAACGGGTCATCGTATGAATCTGATTCGCAGCTTTTTATTTGCTCCAGCCAATCAGCCGGATCGGTTGAAGAAATTCTTGCGCATTGCCGCCGATTGTTTCGTTATCGATCTGGAGGATGGCACGCCGGAGGCGGAAAAGGAGGCCGCGCGAGCGGCATTGCCGGAAATAGTCGCTTATCTGCGCCAGGAAAGTTTAAAGGGTTTACTGTTCGTGCGCGTCAACGAGCCGCGCTCGCCGCATTTAAAGGCGGATTTACGCGCGGCCTTCGCCGCCGATATCGATGGCATCGTGGTGCCGAAAATCGAAGAACTGGACGAGCTGCAACCGATCGCCTCGGCATTGACGATGGCGCAGTTGGGCAGTGCGCGCGAATTATCGATCATCGGCGGTATCGAATCGATGCGCGGCGTTATCAATGCGCTGGAACTGGCGCGCGTCGCGAATTTATCGGCGTTGTATTTCGGCGCCGAGGATTACATCACCGATATCGATGGGCGTCGCACCGTCGAAGGTCATGAAGTGTTATACGCGCGCTCGCAAACCGTGCTGGCGGCGAAAGCGGCCGGCATTCAAGCGCTCGATCAGGCGGTGGTGGAAATTCGCGACGAGCAGCGCTACCGCGACTGCGGCGCGCAGGGCCGCAATCTGGGTTACGGCGGTAAAATTTGCCTGCTGCCGCGCCAGGTTGAAATGGCGAACGAATTATTCTCGCCGGCCGCCAGCGATATCGAGCGTAGCCGACGCCTGATCGCCGCTTCCGAGGCCGCCTCTTTAGAAGGGCAGGGCGCCATCGAATTCGAGGGCCGCATGGTCGACGGCCCATTGCTGAAGCGCGCGCAATCGATCGTCGCGTTCGCCGATCGTTTGGCAGCGACAAAATGATGCAGGAGTTAAGCGCCGCCACGCTCGATCTAAGCCGGATTATTCGCCCGGGCGATACGATTTTTGTCGGTCAGGGTACGGCGGAAGCATTGACGCTAACTGAGGCACTGGCGGCGCAGCGCGCCCAAATCGGCGGCGTGAAAGTATTTCTCGGTCCGACTTTTTCCAATACCTGGCAACCGGAGCATGCGGATTATTTAACATTTCTCAGCTACGGCGCGCTTGGCAATAATCAGCGGCTGGCAAAGGCCGGCCTATTAAATGTAATTCCCAGCCATATGTCGCAGCTGCCGCAATTGATCGACAGCGGCACGTTGCCCGCCGATGTGGTGCTGATTCAATTGAGTCCACCGAATGCGCGCGGCGAATACAGCTTCGGTATCGCCAACGATTATCTGACCGATGCGATGGGACGCGCGCGCGTGGTGATTGCTGAAGTCAACGAACAGATTCCTTGGACTCATGGTAGTGATCTATTGAAAGAATTACGCATCGATTATTTGGTGCGAACTTCGCGGCCGTTGCTGGAGTTAAAAGGCGCGACCATCGGCGTCACCGAGCAGCGTATCGCCGCGCACGCCGCTGAATTTATCGGCGACCGCGCGGTACTGCAAACCGGTATCGGCGCGATTCCCGATGCGATTTTATCGGCGCTGCGCGCGCGTCGCGATCTCGGCGTACATTCAGGACTAATCGGCGACTGCGTGATCGATCTCATCGAGCGCGGTGTTATGAACGGTGCGCGTAAAAATATCGACTGCGGTCTGGCTGTGGGTGGCGTGGTGTTCGCCAGTGAGTCTTCGTATCGATTTTTGCATGAAAATCCACGGGTGTTACTGCAGTCGGTCCGGCATACGCATAACTTGCAGGTGATAGCGGCGTTGGACAATTTTATTGCGATCAACTCGGCGATCGAGGTCGATTTAACCGGGCAGGTCAACGCCGAGATGGCTGGTGCAAATTATATCGGCGCGGTTGGCGGTCAACTGGATTTTGTGCGTGGCGCGTGGGCATCGCGCGGCGGTCGTTCGATTATCGCGTTGCCGGCAACGACCAAAAACGATTCGATCAGTCGTATCGTGGCACGCATCGATAGCGGCAATGTAACGACCCCGCGCAGCGATGCCGATCTGATTGTCACCGAGTGGGGCGCGGCCGAGTTACGCGGCCAGACATTGGCCGAGCGTATGCGGCGTATGGTTGCGATTGCGCATCCGGATTTTCGCGAGGGCCTTGAGCGTGAAGCGTATGCGCAAATTAAAAATGCGTAGGGCGCAATATTTATTGCGCCGTATTCTCGCAGATGGCGCAATGCTCTTCGGTTATTGCGTTCCATGTAGCAAATTTTTTTAAAATGATTAACCGAGAATAGATAACAAAATGAATTTTGAGTCGGAGAGTAGGCGTAGTGGGTGTAGTGCTTTCCCGGACACGCAACGGCGTGCATCCATGCACAGGCTCGCCGGTCGCCATCCTGGCGACCCACGATCCGGGAAAGCACTACACCCACTACGCTCCCATGTTCCGTGCCAGTTCATTTTGTTAGAAGATCCTAAATATCTCAGTTAGGAAAATCGATTATGCACAACGAATCTCTACAAGCATTTCGCGACAGCGCGCGCGATTTATTGGGGCGTGCGGATCAACTGCAACGCATTCGTAAACTGCGCGGTACAACGCCGCCATTCGAGCGCGGCGTTTGGTCGGAACTGGCCGATGCCGGCTGGTTATCGATCCTGGTGCCGGAGGCGCAGGGTGGGCTCGATCTCGGTTTGCGCGAAATAGCGGCGGTAGCGGAAGAGATCGGGCAAACGCTATTGCCCGAGCCGTTTATCGGCGGCGGCGTGCAGGCGCTGGCGGCGTTGTGCGCGACGCCCGATAGCGAGCTGAAAATGTATTTAATCCGCGAGGCGATCGGCGGTCGGCTGTTGCTCGGTTTAGCCTGGCAGGAGCGCCCCGCGCAATTTGACATCGCCAGTGCAATCACCCGTGCGACGCTCGATGGCGATGCCTGGCTGGTCGATGGCGAAAAGATTTTTACCGTACCCGCCACCGGCACGGACGGTTGGTTGGTGACGGCGGTTGCGGACGCTACCGAGTTGTTGCTGTGGGTGCCGGCCGGCTCGGCCGGTTTAACTGTCGTCGATGCGCAGCGGGCCGATGGCGGCGCGATGGCAACGTTGACGCTGCATGGCGTGCGCGTGCCGCGCAACCAGCAGTTGAGCGCCGGTCTGGCGACGGAAATTTCCGTGGCGCTGGCGAACGATGCCGCGCGCATCGCGCAGAGCGCCGAATTGCTCGGCATCGCGCGCCGCGCGTTGGCATTGATGCTCGATTATTTAAAGACGCGCGAGCAATTCGGCAAACCGATCGGCAGCTTTCAGGCCTTGCAGCATCGCGCGGTCGATGCATATATCCAGGTGCAGCTTGCCGCCGCCTGTCTCGAGGATGTGCTGACGCAAATCGATAACGATATGGCCGCGCTGCCGGCGTTGGCGGCGCGCGCCAAGGCGCGCTGCGCGCACGCGGCAATTTTTGTGGCGCGCATGGCGATTCAGTTTTACGGCGCGATGGGTTACACCGACGAATGTCCGATTGGTTTTTATCTGAAGCGCGCGTTGGCGCTGGCGGCCTGGCTCGGCAATGCACCGCAAGCGCGGCAGCGCTTTTACGACCTGCAACCCGCGCCGGTGGCGCAGATTGAAAGCGTCGGCGGCAATCTAGAAATTCCGCGCGTCGCCGATTGGAACGCGATGTCCGATCAACAGTTCCGCCGCATCGTGCGCGAATTTTTTCAGCGCGCGTATCCCGCGCATTTGCGTTTCTGGCCGCGTCGCTTGCGGCTGAGCGAAGCGCGCGACTGGTATCAAACGCTGTCGCGGCAGGGTTGGCTGGCGCCGTCGTGGCCGCAGCAATATGGTGGCATGGGGCTCGCGCCGGAAAAGTTATTGGCCTTTATCGAAGAGGGCGAGCGCTGGGGCGTGTGTCGCGTGCCGGATATGGGCATCATCATGACCGGACCGATTTTAATGCGTTACGGTACGCCGGAGCAGCTCGCATATTATCTGCCGAAAATTATTTCCGGCGAACATATCTGGTGCCAGGGCTATTCCGAGCCGAATGCCGGTTCCGATCTGGCATCGCTGCGCACGGAGGCAGTCCTTGAGAAAAACGATGATGGCGATGATTTTATCGTCAATGGCCAGAAGATCTGGACTACCTGGGGCCACGATGCGACGCACATGTTTATGCTGGTGCGCACCGATAAGACGGTTAAAAAGCAGCAGGGCATCAGTTTTATTCTGGTCGATATGAAAACGCCGGGCATCACCGTGCGACCGATCGTCGATATCGCCGACAACGAAGAGTTCTGCGAAGTATTTTTCGACAATGTACGCGTGCCGCGCGCGAATCTGGTCGGTGGGCTGAACGAGGGCTGGACGGTGGCGAAATCGCTGCTCGGCTTCGAGCGTATTTTCGTCGGTTCGCCGAAGCAATCGCAGTACGCGCTGCAACAGCTCACGACGCTGGCGCAGGCGCAAGATTTATTTGCCGAGCCGGCGTTTGTCGCGCGTTACGCCGAATTGCAGTTGGATGTAATCGATCTCGCCGCCGTGTACGGCGAGTACGCCGATATGATGAAGCGCGGCGAGGAGTTGCCGCCGAGTGTTTCGATGTTGAAAATCTGGGCGTCGGAAACCTATGCGCGCATCGCCATGGCATTGGTCGAAGCCGCCGATGAATACGGCGCCGAGAAGAATCCGGTGCTATTCGACGGCGAAAAAGTAAGTGTGTTGTCGCCGCTGTTTATTTCCACCGCTGCGACCATTTACGGCGGCTCGTGCGAAATTCAGCGCAATATTATGGCGAAGGCGGTTCTCGATTTACCGAGTTAGCCCACGCCGCGGGCTGAGTAATTAGTAGTTGGGCTTTAGTAGTTAGGTAAAGCGTCTGTGCGCGATCATGGGTAGCTAACTACTAAAGCCTAACTACTAAAATCTAATAACATCTAAAGGTACGCTATGAAATCGACCCGCTCCCTGTACCGTCGCGCCGACCTACAGCGTGCACTCAGCCCCGACAGCATCGCCATCGTTGGCGCGTCGACGCGCGCCGGTTCGTTCGGCGAGCGTTCGTTGAGTAATTTGGGGCGTTACGACGGGCGCATTTATCTGGTCAATGCAAAATACCAGCAGATCGACGCGCGCCCGTGCTACGCCTCGCTGCGCGCGCTGCCGGAGGTGCCCGATTGCGTGGTGATCACGGTGCCGCGCGAAGCGGTCGAGGAAGTGATTCGCGAGTGCGCGGAGCTCGGTGTCGGCGGTGCGATTATTTTTGCGTCCGGTTACGCGGAGACCGCGAAGGCCGAGCGCATGCTCGAGCAAGCGCGGCTGACCGAAATCGCGCGCGCGTCGGGTTTGAAAATATTCGGTCCCAATTGCATCGGCTGGGTGAATTATTTGCGCGGTGCGCTGGTTTCTTTTTTGCCATATCCGCGCCTCGATGCGCCGCGCGAATTATCGATCGGCCTGGTGAGTCAATCGGGCGCGCTGGCGCAATCGCTGGCGCAGGCGATCGAGCACGGCACGTCGTTCAGCCATGTATTTACTTCCGGTAATTCCTGCGATGTCGATGTCGCCGATCTGGTGGCGTATCTCGCCGACGAGCCGGCGTGCAAAGCGATTGCCTGCGTGTTCGAGGGCCTCGCCGATCCGCGGCGTTTGATCGAAGCCGCCGAATTGTGTTGGCGGCGCAACAAACCCTTGTTGATCAATAAACTCGCTACCGGCGAACAGGGCGCGGCGGCGGCGATGTCGCACACCGGTTCGCTGGCCGGTTCGGAAGCGGCGTACCGCGCGATGTTCGAGCGCGCCGGTGCCATCGTCGTCGACAATTTCGAAGCGTTGATCGAGACCACGGTATTCTTTGCGAAAGCGCCTGCGCCGACCGCGAAAGGTGTGGCGGTGATCGCTACTTCGGGCGGCGCTGCCATCATGGCGGCGGATAAGGCGGAGAATCACGGTGTGGCATTGCCGCAACCTAGTGCCGCCGTGCGCGAGGTTTTGGAGAGTTATATTCCCGATTTCGGTTCGGCGCGCAATCCCTGCGATGTCACCGCGCAGGTGATCAATAATCTGCAATCGCTGGCGACCTGCGGCGATGCGATGTTGTCCGATCCAAGTTTTGGCGCGGTGGTGGTGCCGCAGCCGTTTGCGTACGACACGGCCACGCCGCGCATCAAAATATTCAGCGATATCGCGCAGCGTCACGGCAAAATTGCCTGCAATGTCTGGCTCAGTGAATGGTTGGAGGGGCCGGGCGCGAGCGTCTGCGAAAATGATATACACGTGGCGATGTTCCGCTCGATGGATCGCTGTTTCGCGGCGTTAAAAGCCTGGCATTGGCGAGCGGATAAAAGACGCGCCGATAAGGGCTTGATCGAGGGCGCTGCGATAGTCGAAAGACGTTATGCGACGCCTTCCGCATCATCGCAAGCTGCGGCATTAATCGCGGCGACCGGCGCCGGCACATTAACCGAGCGCGAAGCCAAAGCCGTGCTGGCGACTTACGGCGTGCCGGTGGTCGGCGAACGTCTGGTTAACAGTGCCGATGCGGCGGTCGCCGCGGCGTTGCAATTGGGTTTGCCGGTGGTGTTAAAAGTCGAGTCGGCCGATCTGCCGCATAAAACCGAAGCCGGTGTGATTCGTTTGAATTTGCGCGACGAGCAGTCGGTGCGCAGTGCATACGCGGAAGTGATGGCCAATGCCAATAAGGTTACGCCCACGCCGCGCATCAACGGTGTATTGGTGCAGCCGATGGTGGCGAGCGGCGTCGAAATCATGGTCGGCGCGCGCATCGATCCGCTGTTCGGTCCATTGCTGGTGGTCGGGCTCGGCGGCATTTTTGTCGAGTTGTTAAAAGACAGCGTTATCGCATTGGCGCCGGTCGATCATCACGAGGCGTTGTCGATGTTGCAACGTTTAAAAGGCGCGGCATTATTGCGTGGTTTTCGCGGCGCGGAGCCGGTCGATACCGAGAGGTTGGCGGAGATTATCTGCCGTATTTCCGAGTTGGTTGCCGATCAGCGCGATAGCATCGCCGAGCTCGATGTCAATCCATTGGTTTGCAGCGGCGGTCGCATCGTGGCGGTCGATGCGTTGATTGTTAAACATCCTGGGAAATAAGTAGATTTCCATGTGGTTTACTGTGGGGCCGTAAATAAATGGCGAGAGACACGGTGGTAGTGAGGCGCGGTGGGGTAGGTCTTTGCTGGGAACGCCTACAGCAAACGTCCATGTTAGGCTCGGGCGCGGCCATCCTTGGCCGCTCACGTCCCTGCAAAGACCTACCCCACCGCACCGGCGCTAATTCATCGCGTGATTCTTAAGGTTTTATTTTTAGATTTTCAAAAACTGAAAATTAACAAAAAATTTCTACTGAGTTGATCAACGATGAAAAGCGCAGAGCGTACTCTCGATTTGTTTGAAGCATTTGCCGCGACTAAAAAATCGCTGTCTCTTTCCGAGCTGGCGCGCTTGATGAAAATGCCCGTATCGACTTGCTTTGGGTTGGTGCGCACTTTGGAGGCGCGCGGCTATATCTATGCGATCAAACCGCGCAGCGGCTTTTATCCGACCAAACGCCTGCTCGATATGGCGCGTGTTATCGCCGATCACGATCCATTATTGGAGCGGGTCGAGCCGATATTAAAAGAATTGCGCGACACCACCGGCGAAACGGTGACGCTGGCAAAACGGCAGGGGCATCGCATTATTTATCTCGATGTATTCGAATCGCTGCAGCTGATTCGTTACTCCGCGCAGGTGGGCGAGTTTCGCAGTCTTTATACCAGTTCGGCGGGCAAAGCCATTTTAGGTTCGCTCGACGATGCCGAGCGCGCCGAATTATTGGCCGGCGTGAAGCTCAAACGTTTCACCAAAACCAGCAACACCACAGCACGCGAATTGGAGGCGGATATCGCGCGCTCCAAAGCGCGCGGTTGGTACTCGAATGTTGGCGAGGTCGTCGAAGATTTAATGGCGATTGCAATTCCCTTAAAATTTAATGACGATTTGTATGGCGTTTCGATTATAGGGCCGATCCATCGCTTGCAGCCAGAACTGGAGAAATGTTTAAAAGCGTTGCAGCAAGTCGGCAAGCAGCTGCAGCGCAGTAATTGAGATTGACCTCGCTATTGTTGGCGCGGATTGTTTAAGCGAGGCTTTTTTGCCGGTAAATGGTGTCGACTTTTCAGGCAAAAAACTTTAAGCTGCGGCTGGCACAAACAATAAGCTATTGCTGACGTGCTTGCAGTCTTATGTGCATCAAAGCAGTCAATTGCATTTCATATATAAAAATTGAAAGTTCTGAATCGATAAAATTATCCACGGCTGGAGTGAATAATAATGAAAAGGCTATTGCTGGTTACCGCAGTTGCGGCGTCGCTAACCACTGCCGCGCACGCTACTACTTATGATGTTTCTTCGAATATAACAGGCGTACAGCTATATCTTGGGACGACAGATATATTCTCCTATAATCCGGGCTACGGTCCGCCGAGCTACATCACCGGTTTTAAATTGGGCGGCACAGCGACCGATGCCAACGATGACGGCATCATCGATAGCGCTAGTCTTACACTAACTGGCGAAGCCGGTTTCACTGCATCCCAACCGCTTAAATTGATCTTCAATCTCGGCAGTGGCAATTTTGTAGCCGGTTCGGGCACCACCTTTTCGTCGGGTACCGTTCAACTCGATGTGTATGCCGACGTCAACCCTGACGACGAGAGTGGGTATCCCGATTTCCAATGGGTTCCGCTCAGCACTACTGATGCCAGTACAACTAATTTACCTTTCCTCGCCGGCCAACCTGGCCAGTTAACGACAAGAGACGTTTATGGCAATATTCTCACCCAGCCCAACACCACTGCAGGTCTGCAACTGGCCCCGGGCACGCATGCATTGCCTGGACTATGGGACGGACAAATTGGCAGCGAAGGAGTCAATAGCAGCTTAACTGTTATGAATCTTTTAGGTAGCTATGCAGGAATTTTTATGGAAGGAACCATTACGTTGGCGCCGCAGGCGGTACCAGTGCCTGCATCGGTATGGTTATTTGGTTCGGCGCTGGCGGGGCTGGTTGGTGCCGGTCGTAAACGCAGAGCTGCTTGAACAATGAACGGCTATGATGATGGCGGCTAATTAAGCGCCATTTGCTTTTGGCAGTATTGGCACGCTTTTCACAAGAATAAATTTCAGAAGAACAGGTTTCAGAAAAATAAATTTTGAACCGGCAGGAAATGTCAGAGAACATACATAGCAGGTTCAGGATATCGACGTGCTACAGAGTGTTGTAGATTTTACCCGCTAAATTGGCGATCGAGAAATGAAGGCAATAAACTTTTTACTACTATAATTTTAGTTTTTTGGATTGGCGCGCCGAAAGCTACTCTTTTCAGAGCTTCTTTAGCGTAACAATTGCTGCTTTCCAGTTAGCTTTTTTCATATGGGCCGGACCCAAACCTTGAGTATGTTGTAGGTCGGACTTCAGTCCGACTGGTTTGTAGTTCGGGTCGCAAGTCGGACTGAAGTCCGACCTACAAAAAGAAAAGCAGATATTTCTTACTCATCAAGCTCATGCATTGTCTGTGTGTTGTTTCACTTCCGGATAAATAACTGTACGCGACGTTATGCGTAACCATTGGCTTCGTAATGGCCAGGGTTTTTCATTGGCCTCCGGATGGTTTAGAGTTGGCTACGTTTCTGAGGGGCAGAAAGTTTTTATGAACGTAGAACTCAAACAACACGCTACAGGAATTGCAGGTTTGGACGATGTGTTGTGCGGAGGATTGACGCCGCACCGTTTATATCTGGTCGAGGGTGTGCCGGGTTCCGGCAAAACAACTCTGGCTCTGCAGTTTTTGTTGGAGGGTGCGGCGCGCAATGAGCAGACGCTCTACGTTACGTTGTCGGAATCGGCGGAAGAACTGCGCGCCGTCGCGACATCGCATAATTGGTCGCTCGATGGCATCGCTATCCGCGAGTTGACGCCTTCCGAGGAAGCGCTGCGGCCCGACGATCAATACACCATGTTTCATCCCTCAGAAGTCGAATTGGGCGAAACCACTCGCACCATTCTCGAAGAAGTGGTGCGTATCGATCCGCGCCGCGTGGTCTTCGATTCGTTGTCGGAACTGCGGTTGTTGGCCGGCAATCCGCTGCGTTACCGGCGGCAAATATTGGCGCTCAAACAATTCTTCAGCGGCCGTAAATGTACGGTCTTACTGCTGGATGATATGACTAGTTCCGATCACGACCTGCAGGTGCAGAGCATCGCGCACGGTGTGATTGCGCTCGAGCAGTTAAATCCGGATTACGGCACCGAGCGTCGGCGACTGCGAATAGTAAAGTACCGCGGCGTGCAATTTCGCGGCGGCTACCACGACTACGTCATCCGGCGCGGCGGGATTCTGGTATTTCCGCGCCTAGTTGCCAATGAGTCTCGTGGTTTGCCGAGCAGTGCGCGTTTGGCTAGCGGCATTGCGGAGTTGGATCATTTGCTCGGCGGCGGCATCGAGCGCGGCACCAGCACGCTGCTAACCGGCGCGGCGGGCACGGGAAAATCTTCGGTAGCCGCGCAATTCGTGCATTCGGCGGCGGTGCGCGGCGAAAAGGCGCTGATGGTTATTTTTGATGAAGGCGTGAACACGCTGCGCAGCCGCACCGCGCAGCTTAATATCGGTTTACAGCAGCATATCGATGCGGGCGTTTTGAGTATCACTCAAGTCGACCCCGCCGAGCTTTCGCCGGGAGAAATGGTTTATCGAATCCGGCAGGCCGTGGAAAACGACGGCGTTTCGCTGGTGGTGATCGACAGCCTCAACGGTTATTTGAATGCGATGCCGGGCGAGCACTATTTAATTGTCCACCTCCACGAACTGCTGACTTATCTGGGGCAGAGGCATGTGGCGACCATTTTGGTCAGCGCGCACCACGGTTTGATCGGCAGTAATATGGCGGCACCGATCGACGTCAGCTATCTCGCGGATGCCGTTATTCTCATGCGCTACTTCGAGATGAAAGGCGAGGTCCGTCAGGCCATCTCGGTGGTGAAGAAGCGCGGCAGCGCGCACGAGCGCACTATCCGCGAATTCAGAATGGCCGACGGACGTATTCAGGTAGGCGAACCGCTGCGCGAGTTCCGCGGTATCTTGACCGGCGTGCCGGTGTTCGATAGCGGGATTGGCACGATGGATAAGGGGGCCGGCTAACTCGTGAGCCCGCCATCGCCACTCGATACCCGCGTTTTAGTGCTCACGCCGACCCCCAAGGATTTTGAGCTGCTGAGTGGTATTTTCGCGCGTCACTTTATCGAAGGGTGGTCCTGTCCCAGCCTGGAGAACGCCTGCGCCGAGTTGTCGATAGGAGCCGGCGCTTTGCTGGTTGCCGAGGAGGCCTTGGTCAACGATATTGCATTGACTCATTGGCTGCACCGGCAGCCGCCCTGGTCGGATTTACCGATTCTGGTGCTGGTCCGGCCCGGTACCGACTCCACCGAAATGGCGGCAGCCACCAGGCGCCTGGGCAATGTGACTATTTTGGAGCGACCGACGCGCGTGGCCGCGTTGGTGAGCGCCGTGCAATCGGCATTGCGCGCGCGCGATCGACAATATCAAATTCGCGATCATTTGATTGAGCAACAGCGCTCGGCAGCGCAGTTGCGCGCCAACGATCAGCGCAAGGATGAGTTTCTGGCGATCCTGGCGCACGAGTTGCGCAATCCGCTGGCGCCCATCAGCAATGGTCTGCAGATTTTAAATCTTGCCTACGAAAAGGATATCGAGACCGCCGCGGTCCGGCAGATGATGGCGCGCCAGCTCGCCAATATGAAACGGCTGGTCGACGATTTGCTCGAGGTTTCGCGCGTGACGCGCGGCGAGTTGGAGCTGCGCCTCGAGCGCGCGGAGCTGTCGGCGATTATCAAATCGGCCATCGAAGCCAGTCAACCGCTTATTACCGCATCCCGGCATTGCCTGGAGGTCGCGTTGCCGCCGCAACCGATTTACCTGCAAGCGGATATCGTGAGGTTGGCGCAGGTGATTTCCAACCTGCTCAATAACGCCGCTAAATACACGCACGCAGGCGGGCATATCGCGCTGACTGTCGAACGCACGGCCGAGCAAATTACTATCCGGGTAATCGATAACGGCGTCGGTATCTCGCGCGAACTGCAGACGAAAATTTTTGAAATCTTTATGCAGGTCGATGCCAGCCGCAACCGTGCGCAAGGTGGTCTCGGCATCGGTCTGACGCTGGTTAAGCGTTTGGTGGAATTGCACGGCGGCAGTGTCGAGGTATTCAGCGGCGGTCTTGGACAAGGCAGCGAGTTTGTCGTGCGCCTGCCGATTCGCAGTACCGTTGCGGCAGCGAATACGACCGCGATTGCAAGCGGCGGAGATCTATCGCACTTGAATATTTTGATCGCGGACGACAACCGGGATGCCGCCGATACGCTCGGTTATTTATTGCGCGGCCTGGGAGCATTGGTAACGGTGACCTACGGCGGTGCCGAAGCGATGGCCGCGTTGGATTTGCCGCGCACCGATGCGGCAATTTTGGATATCGGTATGCAGGATGTGGATGGCATGCAGGTGGCCCGTCGTATCCGTGCGCAAAAGGGCGGCGCAGCCATCGTGTTAATTGCGTTGACCGGCTGGGGCCAGCGGCAGGATATTCTCGATACAAAAGATGCTGGCTTCAATCATCATTTAACCAAGCCGGTCGATATTCCGCAGTTGGTGAGTTTATTGGCGGATATCGCTGTACCTAAATCCGCGCTGCTTTCCTGAATCCATGCAGCTTTTTTCAACACCTGTAACTTTCTTCAATCTTCACGGCCTTCCTCTGTCCCCTTGGGCTCCCATCCCGACTGAGTGTTTCTAAACCACCTCAATGGGCGCTGTCCTGGCGCGCTTTGCAGGGCTTTTAGAAACAGGCTACCATTGCGCACTGTAATGCAGCGTTTCGATTGCATTTTATAATTTTAACGACTCGATAACTCAACTCATAACTCAACTCATAACTACACAGGGATCATTGAATGAAAGCTATAAAAGCACTGTTGTTTTCCGCTGTCGCGCTCAGCCCGCTAGTCGCTAATGCCGCCAGCAACTGGTACGGCGTGGTCTCGATTGGCCAAGGCACCTACGACGTTAGCAAAAGCGATTTTGAAGGTGGAGCGGCAGAGGAAGGCGTAACTATCAATTCCTCCAAGCTCGATGATAACGATACCGGTTATAAATTTCAGGTAGGCTATCAATTTACTCCCAATCTGGCCGTCGAAGGCGGGTTGATCGATTTGGGCCGCTTCCATTACAAAGCGGGCTTTACTGCCGACACCGACATTGGTGCAACGAGTGGCTCCGCGCAAACGTCGGGACATACCTACATTTTTAACGCCGATGCAGTGGGCACCCTGCCGTTGGGCGCCGGTTTCTCGATATTTGGAAAGTTGGGTGTCGCGGTGGCAACCGTGGATGGCGATGTGTCTTCAACCGCTACTTTCCTCTCGACCGGTGCAACTGGCAGCTTTTCGGACAGCTCGAGCAAGACCAGCGTTGTACCTACTTTTGGTGTCGGTGCATCGTTTGACCTTAACGAAACATTGAGCGTGCGCATCGAGTACGAGCGTTTTGCCGATATCGATACGGGCGACGGGAAAGTTGATGCCGATCTGGCGTCCCTGGGTCTGGTTGCTCACTTCTAAAAGATCGCTCGTTTCTAAACAGTTAATCGATCGATACCGTTCCCAGTTTTTCTGGGAACGGTAATTTAATGACTCTTAATTCGATTTCCCGCCGTTTAAGCAACCTCAAATAAAGCCGCTGCGCCCTGGCCGCCGCCGATACACATCGTCACCACGACATATTTCACGCCGCGCCGTTTACCCTCGATCAATGCGTGACCCGTGCAGCGCGCGCCGGTCATACCGAATGGATGGCCGATCGAGATCGAGCCGCCGTTGACGTTTAGACGCTCCTGCGGAATACCCAATTTATCGCGGCTGTATAGCACCTGCGATGCGAATGCTTCATTTAATTCCCACAGACCGATATCGTCGATTTTTAAGTTGTACCGCCGCAATAATTTCGGCACTGCGAATACCGGACCGATACCCATTTCATCGGGCTCGCAACCGGCGGTGGCAAAGCCGCGGAAATAACCGAGCACCGGCAGGCCGCGTTGCTTGGCGATGCTGGCTTCGGCTAACACGCAGGCCGAGGCGCCGTCGGATAATTGGCTGGCGTTGCCGGCGGTGACGAAACAATCGGGACCATCGACCGGCTTGAGCGCGCTTAAACCGGCCAGGGTAGTTTCGGGTCGGTTGCCCTCGTCCTTGGCCAACAATACGTTTTCCTTGCCGGTGACATTGCCCTGTTTATCGAATAGTAATTTGCTGCTGGGCATCGGGACGATTTCGGCGTCGAATTTACCGGCCTGCTGCGCGGCGGCGGTGCGACGTTGGCTCTCCAGCGAATATTCGTCCTGCGCGGCACGGCTGATGCCATAGCGGCGGGCGACCAGATCGGCGGTTCTGATCATCGGCCAATAAATTTCCGGTTTGTGTTTGAGCATCCACTCGTCTTCGAGGCGGTAATTGTTCTTATGTTCGCGCAGTAGCGATACCGATTCGACGCCGCCGGCTATTGCGAAATCGATCTCGCCGGTTTGAATGCGATTCGCGGCCATCGCGATGGCCTGCAAACCGGACGAGCAATTGCGCGCGACAGTGGCGGCGCCGACCGTCACCGGCAGCTCGGCGCGTAGCGCGCAGTGGCGCGCGAAGTTGCTGCCCTGCGTACCCTCGGGGTGGCCGACGCCGATCAGCACATCGTCGATTTCGGCGCCATCGATACCGGCGCGCTGCAACGCCGCAGCCACCACGTGACCGCCCATCGTTACGCTATTGGTATCGTTGAAGGCGCCGCGAAAGGCGCGGCCGATCGGGGTGCGCGCGGTGGCGACAATTACTGCATCTTTCATGTTGACTCCTCGGCTAGGCGCTGCGGCCTACGTATGCGGGATGGAGCCCCTGGTTAAGTTACTGCGCTCGGCATCTTGCACGCGGGCGGTGCTCGGAATCCTCACATATTACTTATATGCTCCGGTTCCTGCGCTCCGGCCGCGTGCAACCTGCCTTCGCTCGCGACACTTAATCAGAGGCTCCTTATGTTCACCAATTATTAATTTTCAGCGGGATGAATAACTATTATCATCGATGAAAAATGATAACCCAAGCATACTGTCGTCGCGCAATTTTTTTAACGACACCCGCCATTAAACTTTCCCGGAGTCAGAGCATGACCGTTCGCTATCACACTGTCGGCGCCATCGCCGTGCTCACCGTCGACAATCCGCCGGTTAATGCGCTCGGTCATGCGGTGCGACTGGGTCTGGCTGATGGATTGCAGCGGGCGCGCGGCGATGCGGCGATTGCCGCGGTGGTGATTATCGGCGCCGGCAAAACTTTTTTCGCGGGCGCCGATATTCGCGAATTCGAAAAGCGCTTCGAGCCGCCGATGGTGCGCGATATTCAGGCCGGGCTGGAGGTTTTCAATAAGCCCGTGGTCGCCGCGATTCACGGCACTGCCTTCGGCGGCGGCCTGGAAGTGGCGTTGTGCTGCCACTGGCGCGTTGCGGTGGCGAGTGCGTTATTCGGCCTGCCGGAAATTAAACTGGGTTTGATGCCGGGCGCCGGCGGTACGCAGCGCCTGCCGCGCTTGATCGGCGTGGAGCCGGCGTTCGACATAATGTATTCGGGCAATCCGGTGGATGCCAATACCGCGCAGGCATTGGGCATGATCGATGCGATTGTCGATGCCGATTTGCTGACGGGTGCGATCGAGTTCGCCGAGCGCGTGGTCGCCGAGCAACGGCCGCTGCGCGTGGTCAGCGCCGACGATGCGAAAGTCGGCGCGGTCGCTGCCGAATTATTTGCGGAGTTGCGCCAACGCAGCGCAAAAAAATCGCGCGGCACGATCGCGCCGGAAAAAATAATCGAAAGCCTAGAGGCCGCCTGCCGTCTGCCAATCGCGCAAGGTTTGTTATTCGAGCACGAATGTTTTCAAGCCTGTTACGACAGTCCGCAGCATTACGCCGCGCAACATTTATTCTTTGCCGAGCGCCAGGCGCGCAAAATAGCCGATGTGCCGGCAACGATTAAAGCGCTGCCGATTCGCGGCGCGGCGGTGGTCGGCGCCGGCAATATGGGCGGCGGCATCGCGATGTGTTTCGCCAACGCCGGTATACCGGTCACCATCGTCGATATATCGAGCGAAGCGGTGCAGCGCGGCCTCGAAGTCATTCGGAAAAATTATGCGGCATCGGTGGCGCGCGGCAGTCTCAGCGAACAAAAAATGGCGGCGGCGCTGCAATCGATCGACATTGCCACCGACTACAACGCGCTGAAAAATGTCGACATCGTCATCGAAGCGGCGTTCGAGGATATGCAGATCAAACAACAGATTTTTGCCGATCTCGACCGCGTGGTCGCGCCGCATACCATTCTCGCCTCGAATACTTCGACGTTGGATATCGACGCCATCGCCGCCGCCACGCAGCGGCCCGCCAAGGTGATCGGCACGCATTTTTTCGTGCCGGCCAACGTCATGAAATTGTTGGAAAACGTGCGCGGTACGCAGAGTTCGCCGGAAACCATCGCGACTGTCATGGAATTGGGCAAGCGTCTCGGCAAGGTATCCGTGCTGGCCGGCAACTGCGATGGTTTTATCGGCAATCGCATGTGGCAGTTTTATACCAGCGAAGCGGAATTTTTATTGGAGGACGGCGCCACGCCCGAGCAGGTCGATCGCGCTATCGAAAGCTTCGGCATGCCGATGGGGCCGTTCGCGATGCGCGATTTATCCGGCAACGATATCGGTTTGAAGGTGCGTAAACTGCGCGAACAAAAATTCGCCGCCAATGAGCGCTTCCCAAAAATTCTCGAGCGCATGGTCGAGCGCGGTTGGCTCGGCCAGAAAACCGGTAAAGGCTTTTATAATTACGTGGACCGCCAGCGCACGCCGAATCCGGAAGCGCTGCAAATGATCGAGGAAGTATCGGCGGAACTGGGTATCGCGCGGCGCCTTGTCGGCGACGAAGAAATATTGGCGCGTTTGTTACATCCGCTGATCAACGAAGGTGCCAAGGCGATCGAGGACGGCATAGCCAGCCGCGCCAGCGATATCGATATCGTATTCGTGAACGGCTACGGCTTTCCGGCGTATCGCGGCGGGCCGATGTATTGGGCCGAGCAGATCGGCTTGGAAAATGTGTTGGCGACCGCCGAGCAGTTGGGCCAAAAACACGGCGGGCGCTGGCAGCCGGCGGAGTTGTTGCGGCGGTTGGTAGCGGATAAGCAGGGCTGGGAAGGCCTTGGCGCGAATTGACACGAATTAAGCGGGGCCAGCTTCGGTGGAAGGCAGGGTGCGGCAAGCCGATGCAGTAAATTCAAGAAAATCAAAATAGGTTAGCGGGCGGCAGTATGACAACTGAAAACGAATCCTTATTTGCATGGTTGCCATTCCAGCGCGAATTTTTGCAAAACGCCTTGGGCACCGGTTACGGTCTTTGGTGCGGTATGAAATTATTGGAGGCGCGTCCGGGTTTTGCGCGCCTCGGTTTTAAGCCGCGCGCGGAGATGTTGACACCGTGGGGTACGTTGAGCGGCAGCATCATTAACGGTGTGTTGGAGATGCCGGCATTCGTGGCGTTGTTAACCGAATTGCCCGAGGGTTATCTGCCGGTGACCAACGATTTTTTCCTGCAGCATGTGCGGCCGTTGCCGGGCGATGTCGAATACGAATTGGTCGGCACGTTATTGCGCAGAGGTAAAACGATGGCCTGGGCAGAGTCGACCGCGCTGGTCGATGGCAAACCGGTCAGTTATGCGCGTATCACCAAAACTTTAGCCAAGACTGCCGCAAATTCCATTACTTAGAAGTCTAATAAAATAAAGTTTAACCCTAGCGTAGGGCGGGTCATTCGATCCGTCGCTGTTGCCCTTGCAAGATGCGTATCGCCGGAATTCACTATCAGAACCATGACGGATCGAATGATCGCGCCCTAGGCGAATTATTTTTTTGTTCGTGGGTTGAGCACGTCAACCATCACTCTTTTCAGAACTTCTTTGGAACAACGACTGCTATGCCGCCTTCACGTTGGATTCTTTCATATTGGCCGGACTCTGTAGTTGCAGCGCAATAAACACTTACGCTTCCGGTGTTCTGAAAAGAGTAATCGGTCGACATGCCGTCACGCGCGATGCCAACGAATGTTGGACTTAGGAATATCGAAACTGAAAAAATCAGCAGTGTTTTCCCTACTAACGGTGAAGTTAACTCGGTCATGACGGCATTGTATGGCGGATCACTCGATCCGCCCTACGGGGTGGATGGTCGCGGCGTCAGCCTTGTAGATTGGATCATTCGATCCGCCAGGGCCTCTGAAAATAATATCTTCATTTTTCTCCTCTTATTTTTTGCTATCCCCACGGTCAATCTTCGTTGGCTGCGCGCATGACGGCGCGTCGACCGATTGCTCTTTTCAGAACACCGGAAGCACGAGTGTTTATTTCACAGTGATAACAGAGTCCGGCCAATACGAAAGAAGCCAACGTGAAGGCAGCAGTGGAGCCGAATTTTCAAAGAAGTTCTGAAAAGAGTAGCGGTTGGCGTGCTTAACCCACCGATCAAAAAGTTATTCGTGAAATAATCGTTGCAGCCGTAGGGTGGATCATTCGATCCACCATGGGTTCGCGCGTCTCTCGCGAGGTGGCAACAATGGCGGATCGAATGATCCGCCCTACGGATGGTTGCGGCGTTGGCTGGGCAGGCCGAATTTATTAATGCAGGTTTTCGTGGCCCAATAGTTCGCGATACTGCTTCGGATACAATCCGGTCCAGCCTTTAACGGCGCGCGCCAGCGCGCTGGCATCCGAAAAGCCGCCCTGCAACGTGATCTCCGCGATCGAAACATTCGGCATTTTTAAAAATTTAACGACGACGTCGCGGCGGATATCCTCTTTTAGCTGCCGGTAGCTGGTCTCCTCCTCTTCGAGCCTGCGCCGCAGCGTTTGACTGCTCAGGCAAAACTCCTTCGCAATATCTTCCATCGGCGGAAATTGCTTGCTGCTTTGAAAAATATTTTTCAAGCGGTGGTGGAGACGTTGCTTTATTTGACTAGTTACGCCCGGCACAACGCCAAAATCCAGATTGCGTACAATGATAAATGAACTTACTTCACTGGCACTTCTGACGACCGGCTTGTCGAGGTAACGTTTATCGAAATAAAAGCGCACGGCGGGTTGTGCGAATTTACAGGGCCCGGGAAAGGCTTCGTTGTAATCTTCGATGGCGACCGCCGGCGCATGCGGAAACTCGAAACCGAGGCAATGAATATTCTCGCCGATCAGCCAGCTGGCGACGCCCCACCAGACGAAGGGCCACCACTCGCTTAAGAAATTGTAGCGGTCGAGCTCAGGAGCAGTTAGCTGTACTTGAATAAAAGTATTATTCTCCTGCGTGTGGAGCGAAAATCGAATGTCGTCGGATAAAATCGCGTAGAAACGGAACGCCTTGTGCAGAGAGTCGGCTAGCGTCGGGCCGGCGGTCGCCAACTCGCACATGAACTCGAATGAGCCGATCTTACAGCCGGTGGCGGTGAGGCCGCAGAACTCATCCTGCAATAATAATTTTATATGCCGCGATAACTTCGCTAATTCGTCCGAGCTGTAGGAGACCGCACCTGGGCGTTGCCCGCGCGGTGGAATGCCGCTGGCTTTATAGATGGTTTTGACATCGAAGCCATGCGCAATGGCGGTGTCGATAAGCACTTGCGCAAATCGGTTCGCTAACTGCGGTGCGGTCACTTTCTACTCCGGTTGTGCGCCGTATTACATTTTTATAACGTCGGCGTCGCTTCGACGTAAACAAAAAAATAGACGGTAACTGGCCAGGCAGGGCCAGGCGGGCATTGTAATACTCAAGATCGCCGCTCCGCCAATACAGCCGGGCCGAATAGCGGTGCTAAAATGCGCGCGCTGTCACTTTGGGTAAAGAATCTGACAGATTCCGTTATGGGCGGCTGCCGTGCATCGGCATAGAATGGACTGTCTGAGCGTTGAATTATCTTTTATTACAACAAATTAATTAAACGGGGACATCCAATGGCTACCGCACCTGTGCAACGAGAACGCCTTATATCCGTCGATTCGCATGTCCATTTCACCGATGAGTGGGTCAAGGCCCGGCTGTCGGGCAAGATGCAAGCCGTGTGGGATGAGGCCAAGATTAAATACGCTAAGTTCGAAGAGACCGAACTGCGCCATGGCCAAAAAAATCTCGAGCTCGAAGACTTCGTCGACCCGGAAGCGGCGATGGATCCCGGGCATTTCGAGCCGCACGCCAAGCTCGCGGCGATGGATCGCGATGGCGTCGAAGCCGAGGTAATCTTTCCTGAAGTCGGCGGCGCGAAAATTTGTACGCCGAAATTTATGGGCGACGATTGGCGCGAAGTTTTTAAAGGCTATAACGATGGCATGGCCGATTTCGCGGCCGTCGATCCGCTGCGTCTGCTGACCGCTTATCAATTGCCGCTGTACGATATCGATTTCGCCATTAGCGAGGTAAAACGTTTGGCGGCGCGCGGTGCGCGTTGCGTACAGTTGCCGCCGTTTCCGACCGAGTTGGGCTTGCCGGATTTTAACGACGCGCGCTACACACCGTTATGGTCGCTGCTGGAAGAGACCGGCATTACGGTGCTCAATCACCTCGATTTGAAGCAATCGCTGTGGGAAGTATTTCGTCGCGACCCGACTCCGCAGAAAGGTATTTTCACGGCGCTGCCATCTATTCAGTTAGCCGAAACCATTTCGTTTTGGATTCTCACTGGTACGCTCGAAAAACATCCGCGCTTAAAAATCATGTTCGTCGAACCCGGGCTGGGTTGGCTGCCATGGTTTTTCGAATCGGTGCTCGATGCGCGCATGCACCAGCACTACAACTTTCCCGGCGTTAAGCTGCTGCCGAGCGAATATTTTAAGCGGCAAATGGGCGCCACGTTCATGTACGAACCGCAAGGTCTGGCGGCAGCGTACAAATTCTTCGGCGCCGACTGCTTGTACTGGTCGACCGATTTTCCGCACCCGGCCACCTGCTGGCCGAATTCGCAACAACAGGTGAAAAGCCAATTCGCCGAAGCGGGTATTCCTGAATCCGACCGCCGTAAGATCGTTTGCGATAATGGCTTGCGCTTGTTCGGCTTGTAGGAAGCCAGCGCTGGCTGCCGGTTAATACCTGGGTCGGACGAAGTCCGACCTACGGTCAGGTTGGTTGCAAAAATAGCGGAGTCGGTATGACGGTTTTGAAATCCGGTATGCGGTTAAAGAGTGCGGTGTGCGATACCGAGTTGATGGTGATCCGTGCGCCGGCGGGTGTCGATGCCGAACTATGTTGCGGCGGCGCACCGATGCTGAGCGGGGCGGAGACGGCAGCTGCGGCGCAGCTCGATCCGGCACTGGCGAGTGGCACCCTGATAGGCAAACGTTATGTCGATGCGCAGGAGCGTTTTGAATTATTATGCACCCGGGCCGGCAAGGGATCGTTGGCCATCGACGGCATTGCATCGCAGATTAAAATCGCCAAAGCCTTACCGTCCTCGGATTAGTTTATTCGCCGCTGGAATCGTATAGCCGGAAGGGAGGCATGACGAGTGGGGCGTATAACGAGCAGCGCCTTACAGAAAGTGAGCCGTATAAAAAGTAGAGTCGTATAAAAATATGAATTTAGCGATGTTGTTGGAAATGGCGGCGGAGGCGTTCGGCGAGCGTATCGCCGTCGGCGCGGAACAAACTCATTACACCTACGGCCAGTTATGGCGCGCGGCACAGACTGCGGCGCAAACGTTCAGCGCCAGCGGTTGTGCCTATGTTGCATTGCTGGATACCAATAGCGTCGCCGCGCCGATCGCCATCTTCGGCGCGGCGCTGGCCGGCATTCCGTACGTGCCATTGAATTACCGGTTGACGAAAACCGAACTGGACGAATTGTTAACGCGCATCGCGCCGGCTTATTTAATTGCGTTGGACGAATATGTGGCGCCGTTGACATTGCCGGCGGGCGTGCTTTGCGTCGAGCGCGAACGATTTATCGCCAGCGTGCTCGACGGTGCGGGGATACCGTCGACGGCCGCGGGGGAACCCGAGGATGTCGCTATTCAATTATTCACCAGCGGTACCACCGGCAAGCCGAAGGCGGCGCTGTTACGCCACCAGAATTTAATGGCTTATATTCTCGGCACCATCGAATTCGGTTCGGCCTCCGAGGACGATGCGATTCTGGTCGCGGTGCCGCCGTATCATATCGCCGGTATTTCGGCGGTATTGAGTGCGACGTACGCGTGCCGACGCACCGTGCAATTGCCAAATTTCGATGCCGCCGAGTGGTTGTATCTATGCGCCAGCGAAAATATCAGCAATGCTTTTTTAGTGCCGACCATGTTGACGCGCATCGTCGATCATTTGGACTCCTCTAACACCGTGCCGCAATTGCCGGCGCTACGCGCGATCGCTTACGGCGGCGGCAAGATGCCGCAGACCATTATCGAGCGCGCGATGCAGCTATTTCCCGACGTGGCGTTTACCAACGCCTACGGCTTGACCGAAACCAGTTCGACCATTTGCCTGCTCGATCCCGACGATCATCGCAGCGCCGCGAGCAGCACGGATGCGTCGATTCGTAAACGCTTGGTCTCGGTCGGAAAGCCGCTGGCCACCGTCGAACTGCAGGTGCGCGGCGAAGACGGTGTCGCGGTCGGCAGCAATGTGATCGGCGATGTCTACGTGCGCGGGGATCAAGTGGCTGGCGAGTATTTAGGGGCCGGCTCGCTGCTGGACGCGGATGGTTGGTTTCCGACGCGCGATCGCGGTTATCTCGACGATGGCGGCTATCTGTTTTTGGATGGACGCGCCGACGATGTCATCGTGCGCGGTGGCGAAAATATATCGCCCGGTGAAATCGAAGAAGTATTGCTGGCGCATGCGGCGGTTATCGATGCCGCCGTGGTGGCGATGCCGAGCCAGCAATGGGGCGAAACGATCGCGGCTGCGGTGGTATTAAAAAATAATGCGGCGCTGGCGCCGGCCGAATTGCAGGACTGGGTTAAAGATCGGTTGCGCTCATCGCGCGTGCCGGAGCGTATTATTTTTAAAGAACAGCTGCCGTACAATGAAATGGGAAAAATTCTGCGCCGCGTTATAAAGCTGGAATTTCAATAATTTTATATGGGTAGTGCGCAGCGCCAATTTAAATTACAGCTACACCGATCGCAGCGGCAATTATCAGGATGCTTATTCGGTGTCGAGCGCCGGAGTTGCGACAACGGACACCAATCAATATGTTACGCCGTCCTACGGCGTCTGGAACGGCCGTATCGGCTTGAGCGAAATCAAACTGGGGCCCAACGACAAAGGCAGTCTCGAGGTTGCGCCGTGGGGAAAAATCTGGCGGATAAAGAATATGCGAGTTCGCATTTGGTAACGATCGCGCAGGCCCAGCAATATGTGACCTTTTGGGGCGAGCCGCGCACGTTCGGTCTGGATGTCGTTTACAAGTACGAGTAGTAGGTACGAGTAGTGCGATTGTTTTTTTATACTCCGCGCGCGCATGTCGCGTATTTTTTCGGTCCGTAGCGGGCCGTTTTTTTTGCTTACCTGGATGACTGCCGCGGCTCGGTCGGTTGCGTTTGCGGCGCGCTGGCGATTAACGCGGCGCGCAAATTCGCCAGCGTGATCGGCTTGGTTAAATGTCCGTTCATGCCGGCGCGCTGGCTTTTTTCTTCCGACTCTTCCAGCGCATGCGCGGTCAGCGCGACGATGCGTTGCGGCGCGCGCCGCTGTTCGCGCTCGAACGCGCGAATCGCCCGCGTGGCCTGATAGCCGTCCATGTCCGGCATTTCGCAATCCATAAGTATCAGATCGAAGCTCTGCGAGGTTGCCGCGCGCACCGCCGCGTTGCCGTTTTCGACGACGGTCGGCACGACGCCGAGTTTTGTCATCTGTGCGAGCAACACTTGGCGATTGACGATATTGTCCTCGGCGACTAACACGCGCAGCCGCTCCAGATTGAATGCCTCATCCGCATGATGATTTTGTTTGACGTAACCGACGCGGGTGCCCGCTTCGCGCCGATCGACGCCCAGCGTTTCGGCGATGAGTTTCGCCAATTGTTCGCGGGAAGTGGGTTTGAAGGCGGCGCGCCGAATGCCGGCGTTGCGCTGTGCTTCGACGGAGGGCAAAGTACTGGACGCCGTCACCAGTAAAATCGGTAGATGGGCGTTGCCGTTTTGTTGCAGTTCTTGCGCGAGGCTGAGCCCGTCGCCATCGGGCATATCCAAATCCAGTATCACTAAGTCGAAGCCGGGCGTTGTATTGGCGGCGCTGGCGGCCTGTAAACGCGCACGCGCCTCGGCGACCGTAGCGACACTGTCGGCCTGCATGCCGAGGCTCTGGCTCTGCTCGATTAAAATGCGCTGATAGGCGATGTGATCGTCCATGATCAATAATCTGCGGCCGCGCAAATCGACATTCCGCTCGAGCGGCGCGGCTGCCAATTGCAGCCAAACGCGGAAGCGAAAGGTCGAGCCGGCGCCGGGCGCGCTCTGCACTTCGATCTCGCCGTCCATCAATTCGACCAAACGCTTGCAGATGGCCAGGCCCAAGCCGGTGCCGCCGAATTTGCGCGTGGTGGATGCGTCGGCCTGCGCGAACGATTGAAATAGCCGGGCTTGCGCGCTGGCGCTGATGCCGGGGCCGGTATCCTGCACGGAGCAGCAGAGTTCGATACGCCCGGCCTCGGCGCGGCCCTGCTCGAGGCGCACGACGACTTCGCCGCGCTCGGTAAATTTGAAGGCATTGCTGAGTAAATTGGTGAGGATTTGCTGCAGGCGCACGGTATCGCCTATCAACCAGATCGGCGTGTCGGGCGCGATCGATGCCGATAGCACCACTTTGTTGGCGATCGAACTCATGCGATAGGGCGCGACGGTGGTTTCCAGCAACTCGCTTAAATTAAACGGTGCCCGCTCGATATCCATCTTGCCGGCCGCGACTTTCGAGTAATCGAGAATGTCGCTTAAAACGCGCAGCAACGTTTTACCGGAGTTGTAGATGGTGTTCGCATAGTAGCGCTGCGCGGTATTTAATTCAGTGTTGTTCAGCAATTCCGCCATCCCCAGTACGCCGTTCATCGGCGTGCGTATCTCGTGGCTCATCACCGCTAAAAACTCGCTCTTGGCGTGCGATTCGGCTTCCGCGTGCGCGGCTTTCGCCTCGGCCAGGGCGCGCTCGTTGCGCGTGCGCCGCAATTTTTCGGTGAGCATCAACGCGAAGACGATGCCCTGGAAGCAATAACCCAACTCTAAACCGTGAATCGTCAAAAAGTTACTCGGCCCGATGCCCTGCAGGCCGAGCGTGAAAACGATCGCCCACGCTAAAAAGCCGGCCACGCCGAAGGAGTAGTAGCCCGCCGCGGCGCGGCGTTGCCAGGCGAAATAAATTGCCAGTCCGAGCAGATAAAAAAGAATTACCGAGGTGATCCAGGTATCGAATTCGGACAGCGCTTCGTTGAACCACGGCGATACCAAAAACGTGCCGAGCTGGGTCGCCGCGAATGCGAGCAGGCCGCGATTGATCCAGGGATCGTTGCGCCAGGTTTGAAAGACGTGGCGAGTGAACTGCAACAGCGAAAATAGCGCGACGTTGGCCGCCATTTGACCGATCGCCGCATGGCCCGCGACCGCATGGATAAACAGCGCTCCCAGCTCGCCATTGATAAACGCCAGCACCAATAAATTACCGAGCATGAAACCCAGGTAATAGGTGGTGGTGGACGACCAATCCCTGGCGGCGATCGACAGCAACAACATGTAGAGAGTAACGCCGAGCACGATGCCGATAAATAAATTGGCGCGGCCGGCGCTGAGATTGGCGATTTCGATCAGGCCGCGCGGACTGACCAGATAGGGTGCGAACAGCGTGTTCGACGCGGGTACGACTCTGAGGTAAACCGTCAGCGTCGAATGCGGATCGACCGACAATGGAAACGCATAATAGCGGTACGCCAGCGGGCGAATATTCCACGGTACCTTTAAGCCGCCCTGTTGATGTATCCACTGCGCCGGCGTCTCATCGGTGGCGTCCTGGCGGTAGTAAACATCGAGGTTGTAAAACAGCAGATTATCCAGCACCAGCATTGCATCCTGCGCGCCGCTGCGGCGATTTTCGATTTGGAAACGAAACCAGGTATTGCGCTCGCGAAATTGCACCGAGGCTTTGTCGAACGGCGAGAATTGCGTGGCTGTTCGACCCTCGACGATCGCCAGCGGATCGCGCTCGCCGGGCGGTTCCAGCCAGCTATCGAGGTGGCCAGCCAGCGGCAGCGGTTGATCGTCGAACAGTTGCAAGGGGTTGCAAATAGCCGCTTGCGCGCCGCAGCCTAGCCACAGCCCCAGAATAATCGCCGCTGGCCGATACGTATCGAAGGCGTGCCGCGAGCGTTGCACCGACGAGCAAAAGCGTGCGATGCAATTCAACAGCCGGCGAGCCACTTCGATTGGCAGCATAACCTCTCCCTGTCGTTTCTATAAATGCGTCATCCAAAACAAACGCGCGATCCGAACCATAGCCGCTGCGGTTGTCTGCTTGCGGTAGCATCATTAGGAATTGCCCCGCATCCAATACGCTAACGGCGCCGTGCGCAATTTGCAGCACAGCGTTCGCAATGGCTCGGCGCGATTGTCGTCTATATATCGAGCGTTTGGCTAGAACCTGTCGCAAATCGCTGCGTTAGCCGCGCCAAATGATGCCGCGTTGAAAATGGCTTCGAAAGACCCAAAGCGCTTCGCGGGGCGGGTTCTACTCATTTACCGCCGTATAAAAGCGGTTTCGGCGCCTGCGTTGCGCCAGCTCCCGCATCCATTTCAGCTACGGAACGGGCCTGCCGCACGGTTTTTATAATGATGCCGATTTCAGTTTAGTTCAAAGCGATAACCGACGCCGTAAACGGAGTGGACGAATTCATGTTCCGACCATATCTCCGCTAATTTTTTTCGTAACTTTTTGATATGGCTATCGATGGTTCTATCGCTGACGACGCGATGATCGTTATACATATGCTCCATCAATTGCTCGCGCGTAAAAATTCTGCCCGGCTCGCTGGCCAGGCGCTTCAATAGCTGAAATTCGACAGCCGTCAGCACCGCGATTTTATTATCCAGACGTACTTCGAGACGATTTTCATCCAGTACCAGGCCGCTTAGCGTGGCCGCTGTCGCGACCGGATTACTGCGGCGCAGTACGGCTTTGACGCGCGATATCACTTCGCGCGGACTAAACGGTTTGCAGATGTAATCGTCGGCGCCCAGCTCCAGCCCGAGCAGGCGATCGATTTCCTCGACGCGCGCGGTGATCATTAAAATCGGCGTATTGGAAAATGCGCGAATTTCGCGGCATAGCGTGATCCCATCCTTGCCGGGCAGCATGAGATCGAGCAATACTGCGGCCGGTTGAATGCGCACGAATGCTTCGAGCACGCCGTTGCCGTCGGCAATACAATGCGGCGTGTAGCCCGATTGCGATAAATAATCGGCCAGCAGACTGGCGAGCTTGGGTTCGTCCTCGACGATCAATATCGCCGGGCTTGCTGCCAATGTGCCGACGGTCGATTGAGTCGGTGTGGGTGCTGAATTGCCGGATTGCATGAGTGCCTCGCGTTTATCGATAGGGCAGCTGTACGCGGATGCGCAGGCCGCCCAATTCCGAGAGTTCCGCGGCGACGCTGCCGTGGTGTGCGGCGACGATGCGCTGGCAGATTGCCAGGCCCAGGCCCGAGCCGCCGGTGCTGCGGTTGCGGGAGTCTTCGACGCGAAATAAGTGATCGAATAATTTAGGCAGCGCGCTGGCCGGGACGGCGGGTGCGCTGTCTTCGACACTGAGCAGCACGCCATCGCTCAAGCTTTGCAAGGTTACGCGCACGATGCCGCCGACGCTGGTGTATTTACGGCTGTTATCGAGCAGATTATCGAGCAGCTGCAAGAGGCGATCTTCATCGCCGTAAAGGAAAATTTCCGCGCTCGGTATTTGCACATGCAGATTTAAACCGGCGGCGGCGAAGCGCGCGATATGGGCCTCGCATTGTTCGCGCCACAGCTCGGCGATATCGCAATCGACCTTGCGGTATTGCAGGCCGCCGATATCGGCGGTGGTGAGGGCATGCAGATCGTCCACCAGGCGGCTTAAATGTTGTATTTCCTGATTCAGCGATTGCAAATTGTCGGGGTTGAGCGCGCGCACGCCATCGAGCATTGCCTCGAGCTCGCCCCGCAGAATAGCCAGCGGCGTGCGCAGCTCGTGCGAAATGTCGGCCAGCCAACGCTTGCGGCTGGTCTCGTTGGCCGCGAGCGCGAGCGCGAGTTCGTTGAAGTCGCGCGCCAATTCTCCCAATTCGTCGCGCCGCGTCACCGGCAGCGTCACGGCGTAATTGCCCTGCGTAAGCTGATGGGTGCCGCGCGTCAACTGGCGAATAGGCTTTACCAGATGGCGCGCCAGCGGCAGCCCGATCAGCGCCGCCACCGCCACCAATACAGCGCCGATAAACCACAGCGTCGAGCGTTGCCGCCGCAGAAATTGTTCTTCGAAGCCGGTGCGAATCTCGCGCATTTGCGGCACCACCAACCAACCGATAACGCGCTCGTCGAGCTCGATCGGCACCAGCGAGTTTGGCTCCTCGGGCGGTGCGCCGGCGATCAGGCGGCGCTCGGCATCGAGTACCGCGAGCACCGGCGGTGGCGGCGGCATCATGCGCGGCGAGCGTTGGGGGCGCTGCGGCGCATTGTCCATCGCGTTGTAGATCAACTGGTGCAATAACACCGGTTGTTGATGCAGCGCGCTCCAACTGCCTTGCTCGCGATAAAACTCGGCGAGTTCGCTCGCCACCGACTGCGCGCGCTGATCCTGCCGTTTGTTGACGTAGTCGAGCATGCCGCGCGACACGCTCCACTGCACCAATAACAATACGGTGGCGACCAGTACGAGGCTCGAGCCGAGAATGGCGAGAAAAATTTTGTATTGAATGCGCACGCGACGAAACTATCGATAAAAGATGGGGCCTAGCCTATCGACAATCTCGCCGCACCGCCACTCGTGACGGCGGCGGTCGGGTATATTCACGGTTTTTGCACAATCGCCTTAGCGCGTCTAACAAAATGCAGCCGGCGTTCGCAGCAGTTCCGTTGGCGCTGGAAGTACCACGTGGCCGCCGCTTGCCGGCGTATCTGACCACATTAAATATCGGCAATGCATACCGAACCATAGGGGTGATCGCACTTCTTCGATGGTATTATTTTTCTAGTTTTTTCCGCTATCTTAATTTTCATGCGAGGGGACCATAACAATGAGCACCATTGCAATCGTCGGCGTCGGGCCGTTGCTGGGTATGGGGATCGCGAGAGTATTCGGGCGCCAGGGTTTTAAGGTCGCGCTGGTCGCGCGCCGCGCCGAGGCTTTGCACGGGTACGTGCAAGAGTTGCAGCAACTCGGTATCGAGGCCGCCGGCTTTCCCGCCGATGTCACCGATCCGCAGCAAATCGCCGCTGCATTTACCGCCATCAAGCAACGCTTCGGTTTTATCGATGTGTTGGAGTTCAGTCCGACGCAATGGAACAAGGGTGGCTACGAAGCGACGACGGCGCTGGCGACGACGGTCGACAGCGCCGAGCACGATCTCCAACTGTTGGTGCTCGGCGCTATCGCCAGTGCGCGCCAAGTGATTCCGGAAATGCTGGAGCGCGAGCAGGGCGCGCTGTTTTTTTCCACCGGTTATTCGGCGATCAAACCGATTCCGTATATCACATCGCTGTGTATCGCCAACTCGGGCCTGCGCAGTTATGCCTATTGTCTGCACGAAGAGTTGGCGCCGAAAAATATTTATGTCGGCACCGTTTCGATCGCGGCCTTTATTCAGGCCAGCACCGATGGCGATCCCGATACCATCGCGGAGCTGTATTGGGATATGTATCAGAAGCGCGATCGCGTCGAAGATGTATTCGGTGCCTATTAAACAATTCATATATCTGGAGATGAACCATGTCTAACGATTCGCAGTCGGCACCATTAACTCGCGAAGCCATCGAGCAGGGCGTGCACGCTTTTTTAGCGACCTATCCCGCCAAAAGTATGGACGACGTGACGCGGCGGCTGGCGTTATTTATCGACGATGCGGTGTTCGAGGATCCGGTCGGCGGCGTGCCGATTCGCGGTAAGACGGAGCTGACCGAGTTTTTCAAGGGCGCGCTCAGCGTCGGTATCATCATCAACATGCGCTCGGAAAAAATCATCGTCTGCGGCAGCGAGGCGATCTCGTTCACGCAAGCCAGTTGGGGGCCGGAAGGCGCGCCGCCAATGCGCTATCAAATCGTCCATAACTTCATTTTCGATGCCAGCGGAAAAATTGCCCACCTGCGTATTTTCTTCGACGAGGGTTGTGCGCTGTAAGGTTCATCGCGGTTATTTGTTTGTCATAGCGGCGCTCGTCAACGGGCGCCGCTCTCCTCGCATCCTCTGCATTGTTCGCTCTCCGCCGCCAGTTGCGATAGCTGCGATTAACAATTAAAGCGGGGCCGATCCATCGGCCGGCAAAGCGTTAAATATTTTCTGTGCTATGTTTTCTAGGGTCGCATCGCCGTCGGCGCATGGCGTTAGGAGCGGGCTATTGTCGGTGCAGTCCTAACGGACGCGCCAAGTGGCTGGAGACACTGTGCGTAACGCGCCCTCAATCCGGCTTAGAGGAGGAATTGCTGATGTTTAAGAATCTTAATATTGGTGTCCGGCTGGGGTTGGGGTTTGCCTTCGTACTGTTGCTGTTGGCCGTCATTACGGCGCTGGCCTATGCGCGCATCGGCACGGTGCGCGACGAAGTCGAAAATCTGGTACACGACAAATTTCCGAAAACCGTCGCCGCGAACAATATTATTAACGACACCAATGTCATCGCGCGCGCGCTGAGCAACTCGCTGCTCGTGAAGGGCGATGAAGTGCAGGAAGAGCTTGGCGAGGTGGAGACGGCAAGCAAGGGGATCGACGAGAACTTTACCGAATTGAGCAATACGATTCGCTCCGAGCAGGGCAAAAAATTGCTCGCCAACGCCATTGTACAGCGCAAGGCTTTTACCGAGGATCAAACTAAATTTCTGCAATTGCAGCGCACCGGCAAACGCGAAGAGGCGATCGAGCTAATGGTTTCGCAACTGCGTAAAACGCAGGTGGATTACATCGACGCCGTCGAGGCGCTCACCGATTTTCAATCCGAAATGATGGATAGCGACGGTCAAAACGCGGAGGTAATCGCCAGGCAAACGCGCGAACTGATATTAACTATTGGCTTTGCCGCGGTGCTGGCGGCGGCCGCTTTTGCGCTGTGGGTGACGCGCAGCATCACCGTGCCGCTCAACGAGGTGATGAATGTCGCCAACGAGTTGGCGGAGGGCAATCTGACCATGCAAATCGAGGTGGCCTCCAGCGACGAAACTGGGCGCTTGAAATTAGCGATGCGCAATATGGTAGGCAAGTTGTCGCAAGTGATCGGCGAGGTCAGTTCGGCATCGGATGCGTTGAACAGTGCGGCCAGCCAAGTATCCGCGACCGCGCAATCGCTGTCGCAGGCTTCGTCGGAGCAGGCCGCTTCGGTCGAAGAGACCAGTGCCTCGATCGAGCAAATGAGCGCGTCGATCAATCAGAATACCGAGAATGCGAAAGTCACCGACGATATGGCGACTACGTCCTCCAAGGAAGCCAGCGAGGGTAATGCCGCCGTCAAGGAGACAGTGGAAGCGATGAAGCAAATTGCCGCGCGCATCGGCATCATCGACGACATCGCCTATCAAACGAATTTATTGGCGTTGAATGCCGCTATCGAAGCGGCGCGCGCTGGCGAGCAGGGCAAGGGGTTTGCGGTGGTGGCCGCGGAGGTTCGCAAACTTGCCGAGCGCAGCCAGGTCGCCGCGCAGGAGATCAGCCATCTGGCGGGCTCGAGCGTCGGCATGGCGGAAAAGGCCGGCAGGTTGCTCGACGAAATCGAACCGTCGATCAAAAAGACTTCCGATCTGGTGCAGGAAATCGCCGCGGCGAGCGAGGAGCAGAGCACCGGTGTCAGCCAAATCAACGGCGCGATGAATCAGCTCAGTCAGGCGACGCAGCAGAATGCGGCATCCTCCGAGGAACTGGCCGCGACCGCCGAAGAGATGGGGAGTCAAGCCAGCCAATTGCTCGATTTGATGTCGTTCTTTAAAGTCGATAAAGCGGCGTAAGAAAAGCTGGAGAGCTTGTAGCGAAGCTTTTTGCGGCGTTGCTTTTAGCGACTGCGGCAGAGTTGGAGTGTCAGAGGTAAATTTTACTGAGCGATTTACGAAAATTCTTATTGAATACGTGCAGACACGCGTGCAGTGCCGATGAGGACGACGTTCGCCCATGGCATGTTTTCTGCAGATTTCCAAGTGTAACGGAGCGATGAGGTATGCGATAGGAAGGGAGAATTATCGGCAATTTAGCGCATTTAGCAGGTTAGATTTATGGAACACCGATATGGTAATAGGGCTGAGCGCAGCTATTTTGTATTGATTTTTCACGAAGGCGAAGCGGTCGCGATTGGAAAAACAAAAAATATAGGCAAGTATGGAGCTTTCGTACGCAGCGAATATGCCGCCCGATTACGGCAACCGTTAGAGATTCAATTCATACCCAAAGGCCAAATTTTTTCTCGACGTTATAGAGTGAAGGCTACCGTGGTGCGACAGAGCATCGATGGGTTTGGCGTCGAGATTAGAAATAACGCGTGACGGTTGGCGATGCGCTTATATGCAGGTGCCTGCCAGCACCACACTCCAAGCTCTTACATTATGCCGCTAAAAAACGCTGCATGACCTTGGTCAGCGGACGTTGAATATAGGGCCGTAATCGAACCGGCAAAGCCAGCGGCTTCAAAAACATTTTTATCATCATTTCCGTAGTGACATTGCGCATTACCAAAGTCCTGGCCTGTAAGCTCATCGATTCAAAACTAGCCGGATCTCGCGCATCGTGGTACGGGGATGCATGGAAAATATGGCGCAGGGCGCAATCGGCATCTTCGTTTCTGATTTCCGCCAAGTGCCTGACAAGAGTCAGCAGAACTTTGCTACGCCCGTTCCCTTCGGATAAATTGTATTGGGTGAAATATCGATAGAAGTGTTTGTAATGGCGCACTTCGTCGCTCCAGATATGTGCGGTCAGCTGCTTGAGGATCGGTTCATTCGTATATTGATGAAGCGCTCGATACAGCGCCGCGGTACCCGTTTCCACCACGCAGCGTGCCACCAGCTCAAGTGCGCGACTGGTCTCCAGCATATTGGGCGAGCAATAGGTCGAATACTCGTCCAGAAACTTTCTGTACGTATCGTCCCAGTCGAATTCAGGCCACGCATGTTGTATATAAAGGCGTAGCGCTTGGCCATGTTGCAGTTCCTCTGGCTCCCACTGAGCCCCTAGCCAATTTGAAATCTCGCTTTGCTCGCCAAAGTGATCGATTAACAATTCTGTATAAATATCGGAACCGCTTTCGATAAGCGATGCACTGGCGAGAACGTTAAAGAGCGTTTCATCGACGGCTATTTTTGCGCGATCGATATTGTCGAAGCGTATGGCATCGATCGTCCAATGGTCGTCATTTGTTTTAATCGCGCTGTGTTCGAAATTCATACCGGCAAGACTCCTCGATCGAAAGCCACCGTCAGGATCGATCGGCATGGCTATTCGGTCGGTACGTTAGAGCACAGATAAACGCGATTTTTGCTCGGCGAAGCGCAGATGTAAGTTTCGAGCTTATTTATCAGCCGGGCTGCGTCAAGCCCAGTCGCTCGTGCCACTGCGCAATGGATTCCTCGGGGAATTCGTCGAATAATTTATCGCCGCGGCGTTTGTCGATTTCAACCCATTTAGCTTTTGAATCGAGCAACAAATGCGTGTGCTCGGGCGGTACCGGTAGCGGCGTATCGATCGCAGATGCGAAGGGGTGAATGAGCTCCGGCCACTCGTCGCTGAATAACCACAGCGCGCTGCCGCACAGCCGGCAGAAATGGCGTTCGGCCTTGCTGCGATACGCTCGTTGGTCGCCGCTATTTTTTAGCTTCGCATGATAGATCGTTATCTGCTTGCGCCCGCGTACTTGCATGCTGTTCGCATCGCCGGCCAAATTGATCGAGTAGCCGCCACCGCCCTGCGTCTTTCGACAGATCGAACAATAACAGCGTTGGTAGGGATAGGGGTGGGCGCTATTTAAACTGAATTTCACGGCTCCGCAATGACACGATCCGTTTAATATCATAGAGTTTCGCCTCGCCATATTTTTTCGATACATCGTGCGTATCGATGTATCGATATCCTGCAAAAGCGCTTGTTGTCGACAATAAGATTTTTTTCGCAGCGAATATTAAGCTGCGGAGCCGCTTAAGGCGTTCATGATGGCGTTGTTGAACGCGGGAATATCGGCGGGCTTGCGGCTGGTGACGAGTTTGCCGTCCGTTACGACTTCTTCATCGACCCAATCGCCGCCCGCGTTGCAGATATCCTCTCGCAGACTGGGCCAACTGGTCAGCCGTTTTCCGCGGGCTATACCCGCAGTGATAAGCGTCCACGGACCATGGCAGATCGCGGCGATGATTTTATTCTCGCGGGCAAACTCTCGGATGAAAGCGATGGATTCGCTGCTCAATCGCAGAGCATCGGGATTGGCGACGCCGCCGGGTAGAACCAGCGCATCGAAATCGCCGGCGCGGGCATCGCGGATATCCCGCTCGACCTTAAATGAATCGGCGGGCGTTAAATGATTAAATCCCTGAATTTTTTCGCCTTGCTCTTTCGGCGACACCAGCGTAACAGTGGCGCCTTGTCGTTCCAGGAATTGACGAGGCTGCGTATATTCGACCTGTTCGACGCCATCCGTCATCAGAATTGCGATATGTTTTCCGTGTAGATTTGAGTTTGGATTTGCCATGTGTTTCTCCAGCTGTACTGCAGCGGGTTTCGATGAGGCGCAATGAAGCTATAAATCTATCTGCAAGATATCAAATACATCTGCAAGGTCTCGGCCAAAATTTGTCGATGGCATGTCCCCTAAAATTTAGTGGTGCTAAAATTTTGTAGCCTTCGATGGAGCCTATTCCATCTGCTGTTCAGCTTTTTCCTGGCATCGCGGGCAAATATATTCGTTGGGATTGTCGCCGGAGGTGTCGGTTTTATCTGCCTGAAACGCTTGGCCGCAAACACTGCATATGACAAGTTCCTGAGTGGACATAATCACCTCCGATTACTGCATATGAAAAAATATAAATGTGGATGACACACAGTATCTAGAGCCTATCTCAAAATTAGCGTTGCCGTTAATTGCGCTATGGAATAGCGTGCGAGCTAAATTTTGTTGGAGGCGTTGGCAGTACGCGCAACTCATGCTCAGCATATCTGCAGTAATATTTACGTTGCATATGAAAAAGTTACAGCGCCGTCTTGGTGTCATCGCGCCCTAGCTTTTTACTTAGACCGCTTGGCAGAGCATTTAATCGTTGTGGTTTGGATGCTCTTTTTTTATTGTCATCTCGATTAACGACCATCCAGACATTCGCGCCTTATTCGGCCACCTGCCATGTAAGGTGGTAGGCCGCGAATACAAGGTCGGCGGCGCGGCCAACACAGCGGACTGCGTGGGGCTGATCTGCGGCAATTGTAGAGATGGGTTACCGCTTGGCCAAAGGCGCCAAGCCGGCCTTTTCTAATAAAAAGGAGTTCTTTGCTGAGGCTCGGCTTTTAATGCCGGCGCTGGGGCCTGCTTCGGTGGGAGTCCGGTCTCCGACCCCCAGTACGAAGGACTAGGAGAAATGGTAGGAAGTAACTATGCGATTCCCTATTAAGCCGGATAAAACCGGTGATCGAGTGGGTGTGTTTGTAGTGTTGTTTTTGGGGTTGTCTGCCGCGTTTAAGCCAGGAGTGACTTATGGGTTGGCGATGATGGCGATGATGGCGCTGAACGCGATCACCTAGGTTATGTTAGTCGAGTGATCACCTGTCTAAGGCCATATGACGGTGATCTACTTTCGCAGTTTTCCTGTCCTATACGTCCCTGATTGTGTGTCGCAAACTAACTGTCCGCCTGTCGCAAACTTTTTGTCGCGCTACAGAACCCTGGCGAGGGTTCTCACCGTGCTCGCAACCAACAAATAAAAAACCCGGCTAAAGCCGGGTGTATTTGTAGCCTAAGAGTATTTGGCGGTGAGAGAGGGATTCGAACCCTCGAAACGCTATTAACGTTTACACGCTTTCCAGGCGTGCTCCTTCAACCGCTCGGACATCTCACCAAAACTTTGCTGTGCGTATTGCTTAACTAATTCTGTGGTAAGGCGACGCACGCTGGCGTGCTCGTTATCGCCACTTTCGCTGTCGCTTAAGCGGCGCTCTCTCCGCTGTCGCTCCGAGTCAACCGCTCGGACATCTCACCAAAACTTTGCTGTGCGTATTGCTTAACTAATTCTGCGGTAAGGCGACGCACGCTGGCGTGCTCGTTATCGCCACTTTCGCTGTCGCTCAAGCGGCGCTCTCTCCGCTGTCGCTCCGAGTCAACCGCTCGGACATCTCACCTAAAACTTTTCGCGCAGCCAAAACTTTAACGGCAATATGTTGCCTTAAAATTTCGCGGGACAGGCCGCGGTTGCGAGGGCGGCTACTCTAGCCCAGGCGCCCTGGCTTGGCAATCCTTTTATGGTATCCTCGCGAGCGATTTTCGGCTGGGGTTTATTGGATGAAGTGCGCCATCGTGCCGGTTACGGCATTTCAACAAAATTGCAGTATTTTGGTTTGCGAGGTCACACGGCGCGCCGCCATTGTCGATCCGGGCGGCGATTTGCCGCGCCTGCGAGAGGCTCTGACGCAGCTCGATGCAACCTTGGAGAAGGTCTTGCTGACGCATGGCCATATGGACCATTGCGGGGCCGCCGACGTGGTGCGCAAAGAGTTCGGCGTGCCGATCGAGGGTCCGCACCGCGAGGATAAATTCTGGATCGACCAGATTGCCGAATCGAGCCGCATGTATGGCCTGCCGCCCGCCGAGCCGTTCGAGCCGGACCGCTGGCTGGAGCAGGGTGATAGCGTAACCTTCGGCGCACAAACGCTGGAGGTATTGCATTGCCCCGGACATACGCCGGGACACGTGGTGTTTTATCATCGCGCGCAGCAATGGGCCTGGGTCGGCGATGTGTTATTTCAGGGCTCGATCGGGCGCAGCGATTTTCCGCGCGGCGACTACGATACCTTGATCCATTCGATTCGCGAAAAGTTATGGCCGCTCGGCGATGCGGTGCAGTTTGTGCCCGGACATGGGCCGACTTCGAGTTTTGGCGAGGAGCGCCAGCATAATGCATTCGTTGCGGATAAACGTTTTGGTTGATTTCTGAGAGGCGCGATAAACGATGTTATTGAAATGGCTCGATGTTCGGTTGGCGCGCGTCGGTTTGACGATTGCAACTATTGCCATCACTACATTGGCGTTGATACCGGCACCCGAAGTGCCGATCTCGACCGGTTGGGATAAAACCGATCATTGGTCGGCGTTTTTTACATTATCGTTCTTGCTCAATCATTCGTTTCCCAAAAAATCGCTGTGGTGGGTTGCTGCTGTATTGGTTGCCTACGGCATCGGCATCGAGGTTGCGCAATGGTTTACGCCGACGCGAGATGCGGATGCAATGGACGTAGTCGCCGACAGCATCGGTATTTTGGGCTATGTGGTGTTGTATTTTTTATGGTTGCAGACGGCGCGTAGAATGGGTTTAACCGCGCGCTTAAAAAGCGATTAAAAATTCGCGCGCAGTCGACGCTTGGTGCGTGCCCTATGAAGCATTTGTTGATCGTTTATCACTCCCAATCCGGCAGCAACGCTCGCCTAGCCGAGGCGGTGCTGCGCGGCGCGCTACAGGAGAGCGATATCGAAACGCGCTTATTGCGCGCCAGCGATGCGGCGACAGCTGATTTGTTGTGGGCCGACGGGGTGTTGTTTGGTGCGGCGGAAAATTTCGGTTATCTCGCCGGCGGTATGACCGATTTTTTAGCGCGCACGTTTTATCCCGCGCAAATGTCCGCGCAAACACAGCCGCGCAGTTGGGTTTATGGCCAGTTTATGTGTACCGGCAATGATGGCCGCGGTGCGATTCGGCAATTGCAGCGTATCGCTGGCGGCTATCCGATGCGCGAGGTAGCCGAGCCGATCATCGTGCGCGGCGATATCGATGCCGCCGCATTGGCGCGCTGCGAGGAGTTGGGTTTGACGCTGGCAGCGGGCCTGGCGCTGGGGATATTTTAATCGGCACTCGGCATATTTCGATTGGCGGGCTCGATTTGATCGGTACGCTCGTTTTGATTGGTGCAATCGGATATTTCAAGCTGCGCTCAATGCGGCGATGGCACTGCCGCACCGGCGGCGCGCAGACCGGCCATTCTGCCGAAAAATGTTGCGTCGCCGAGCGATAGTCCGGAGCTGTAGCCGCCACCCCAGCGCGGCAAGCCGCAAGTTGTACGCCCCGCGGCAAATAAACCTGGAATGATTTGCCGTTGCTCATTCAATACTTCGCCGCTCGGCAGGGTGGCTAAGCCGCCCAGGGTAAATGCCGAGTACCGGCAGGCATCGCTGCTGCAATCGAGCGCGGCGAACGGCGGTTCGACCAGCGGCTGCAGCCATTCCGGCGCTTTGTGAAATTGCGGATCGCTGCCGCGCGCCGCATGCTCGTTATAGTTCGTTATCGTTTCCAGCAATGCGCCGCTCGGCAATTTTAATTCCTGCGCCAACTCGCGCCAGCTCTCCGCCACCGCGGCGATTTCGATCGACATCATTGCGGAAAATTTCGGGCGCGCAAAAATCGCGTTGTCCGCCAATAAAAAAATCCGCGCACCGGGCTGTTGAAAAATGTAATGGCCGGTACGGCCGTGATAACAATCTTCATTGATAAAGCGCTGGCCGCGCTCGTCGATCAAAATGCCTTTCAATAGCGATGCGGGCGGATAAAACGGCAGCGTTACCAAGCCTTCGTGCATATTGAGCGTGGCGGCGCCGATATTCATGCCCATGCGAATGGCGGCGCCATCATCGCCGCTGGTGCCGAGCGGTGCCTTCGCTCGCAATAGTTGCGGCGCGTATTGCTTCAGCATGTCGGTATTCATAATAAAACCACCGGCGCATAAAATTACGCCGCGACGCGCGCGTACACAATGCAAGGTATTGTCGCGACGCACGACCACACCGTGCACTGCATTTTGATCGTCGATAATGAGCGCCAGCACTCGACTGTTGTAAAGCACAGCGGCGCCCAGCGCGATTGCGCGTTCGCATAATAAGTTCATTAGGTAGCGACCGCGTCCGGGGCCAGACCACTGTGGCAAGTGGCCGCGCGGACAGGGCTTTGTTTCCTCGCTAAATGGCCATGCGGCTTCGCTGCCGGACCATATCAAGCAATCGTCGCCGGCCGGCTCGACCGTTTTCTCGGCGATGTAGCTGTTTTTATATGACACGCCTTGCGCGACCAGCCAAGCGAAATGTGCGGTACTTTGCCGCGCATACAGCCGCACTTTTTCGCTATCGGCATGATCGCCGCCCGCCAGCAATAAATAATTCACCATGGCATCGGTGTCGTCGCGAAAGCCGGCCTGTTGTTGGATCGGTGTGCCGCCGTTGCCGCCCATATAGATATCGCCTGCGGATAATGCAGCGGCGCCGCCGCCAGCGCTGGCGACTTCAAAAACCGTCACCGACGCGCCGGCGCTGGCTGCTTCGATCGCCGCGCACGCGCCGGCAGCACCAAAGCCCATAACAATTGCATCGCTGGTGTCATCCCAGTATTCGACATCGCGCAACGACACGGGCTGAGTGGGGAGGAGCGGCGCTGCAGTGGTGAGCAGGGGCATTATGATCTCGATGTTTGCTGGTTGGTCTCGTTAATTTGCCAACGTTGTATCGATGTAGTTTAGAGATTGCTTAGAGCTTTAACAAAATGAATGCTGAGTTTGCGCGCGAGCACAGTGGCTGTAGCGCTTTCCCGGGCACGCAACGGCGTGCATCCGTGCCCCTAGGTTTTGAAAACAAGGGGCTCGCCGGTCGCCATCCTGATGCCCCGGTATTTCCTGCGTAGCTGTAGGTCGGACTTCAGTCCGACTTTTTTTGTGCGGTGTCGGACTGAAGTCCGACCTACAAATTAATCCGCGCCAGTTCATTTTGTTAAAGGCTTTTAACAAGCGTTATAAAATAGTTTCGAGATAGCTTCGGTCCAGTTGCACTGCGGTGCGAATTCAACGCTTGCGCTCCGCCAATAACAATTGCAAAAAAGCGCTCGCCGCGTTCGATAAACTGCGCTCGCGATGCGCAACTACCCCGAGCTCGCGCGTTAATTTCTGGCCGCTCAAGGTCAGGCCGCATAAATTATCGTCGAGCAGTGTTTTCGGCAATACGCTCCAACCGAAACCGATCGACACCATGACCTTGATCGTTTCGAGATAATTGGTCGACATCGATACGTCGAGCGGCAGCTGTTGTTGTTCGAACAGCGTTTTGATGATGCGGCCGGTGTAGGTATTGAGCCCCGGTAGGATCGCTCGATACTGGCTCAAGGCGCGCGCGCTGACCCGGCTTTGCGCGGCCAGGGGGTGGTTGCGCGCGACGGTGACGACTAATTCATCCTGCCAGATCGGCGTTTGTTGCAGCGACAGTTTTTCCTCCGGTGCCAGCGTGATCACGCCGAGTTCGACTTCGCCGAGCAGGACTCTTTCGTAGGCTTCTTCCGAATCGAGAAAGTCGATATCGAGCCGCACCTCGGGATATTGCTGGGTGAAGCGTTTTAACACCGGCGGCAGGCGATGCAGTCCCATATGATGGCTGATGCCCATGCTCAACAAGCCGGTGACGCCGCCGCGCAAATCTTGAATATGGCGCTTGGCGGCGCGTATTTCCTGCAGCACCGATTGCGCATGCGGCAGCAGCGCGCGGCCGGCTTCGGTTAGCGTGATCTGGCGGCCGACCCGATCGAACAAGTTGCAGCTGAGTTGATTTTCCAGCAGCGCGATGCGTTTGCTGACGGCCGGCTGGGTGAGGTGCATATGCTCGGCGGCGGTGGAGAACGAACCGTGCTCGGCGACGGCGGCAAAGGCTTGCAGGAGCTGGGTATCCATCTAATCGTGTATTCTCAAAGGGAATCGCTTCTATAAAAAAGATGAATTTGTGTTATTTGTCAATGGTGGCATAAACTCCCCCTCACAAACATCCCTGAAGGTGCGCAGATCGGCATTTCCTACTCTGCACCTTTTACTTTGTACCTTTAGTACATGACCTTATTCAGGTAGGTCCAATATGGCAGGCAAAACGCTCTACGATAAATTGTGGGATGCCCACATGGTGAAGATGCGCGACGATGGCACCGCGCTGATTTATATCGATCGGCATTTATTGCACGAGGTCACCTCGCCGCAGGCCTTCGAGGGTTTGCGGTTGGCGGGACGCAGGCCGTGGCGCATAGATGCTAACGTTGCGACGCCGGATCACAACGTGCCCTCCGATGTGGTCGAGCGACGCGCCGGTATTGCCGGCATCGCCGATGAGGTGTCGCGCATTCAAGTGTTGACGCTCGACGAGAATTGCGCAGATTTCGGTATCGCCGAATTTCAAATCAACGACGCGCGCCAAGGCATCGTGCATGTGATCGGGCCCGAGCTGGGCCTTACACTGCCCGGCATGACGGTCGTATGCGGCGATTCGCATACCGCGACGCACGGCGCGCTCGGCGCGCTGGCGCACGGCATCGGTACGTCCGAAGTCGAGCATGTGTTGGCGACGCAGTGTTTGATCCAGAAAAAATCCAAAAATATGCTGGTCAAGGTCAGTGGCAAGCTCGGTCATGGCGTCACCGCGAAGGATGTGATTCTCGCCGTGATTGGCAAGATCGGCACCGCCGGCGGCAACGGTTACGCCATCGAATTCGGCGGCGAGGTGATTCGCAATATGTCGATGGAAGGCCGCATGACGGTCTGCAATATGGCGATCGAAGCGGGCGCGCGCGTCGGCATGGTCGCGGTCGACGAAACGACGTTGAATTATGTGAAGGGTAAAACCTACGCGCCGAAAGGCGAATTGTGGGAGCAGGCCAGTGCCTATTGGCGCACCTTGCACAGCGATGCCGATGCGCATTTCGATCGCGTGGTCGATATTCACGGCGCGCAGATCAAGCCGCAGGTGAGTTGGGGTACATCGCCGGAGATGGTGGTGGCGATCGATGAGTATGTTCCCGATCCGCAGAGCTTTACCGATTCCAATCAGCGCAGCGCCGCCGAGCGTGCGCTCGAGTATATGGGATTGAGCGCCGGGCAGGCGATTACCAGCATTCAGCTCGATCGCATCTTTATCGGCTCGTGCACCAATTCGCGGATCGAGGATTTGCGTGCCGCCGCCAGTGTGGTGGAAGGTAAAAAAGTCGCCGCGACCATCAAGCAGGCATTGGTGGTGCCGGGCTCGGGGCAGGTCAAGGCGCAGGCGGAAGCCGAGGGCCTCGATAAGATTTTTACCGATGCCGGCCTGGAATGGCGCGAGCCGAGCTGCTCGATGTGTCTGGCGATGAACGCCGATAAATTGTTGCCGGGCGAGCACTGCGCGGCTACCTCTAACAGAAACTTCGAGGGGCGGCAGGGCTTCGGCGGGCGCACGCATTTGGTGAGCCCGGCAATGGCTGCGGCCGCGGCGATCGCCGGCCATTTTGTCGATGTGCGCGAGCTGGCTTAGCCCAAGGGGAGATAGTGTATGAAACCGTTTACCGTGTTGACCGGTATCGCCGCGCCGATGGATCGCGCCAATGTCGATACCGATATGATTATCCCGAAGCAGTTTTTGAAATCGATCAAGCGCAGTGGGTTCGGGCCTAATTTGTTCGACGAGTTGCGTTATCTCGATCAGGGGCAGCCGGGGCAGGATGTCAGTGGCCGGCCGCTGAACAAAGATTTTCCGTTGAATTTTCCGCGTTATCGGGGCGCCTCGATATTGTTGGCGCGCGAAAACTTCGGTTGCGGTTCGAGCCGCGAGCACGCGCCATGGGCACTCGAGGACTACGGTTTCCGCTGCGTGATCGCGCCGAGTTATGCCGATATATTTTTCAACAACTGTTTCAAGAACGGCATTTTGCCGATCGTGTTGAGTCCGGCGTTGGTCGAAAAACTGTTTCAGCAAATGTATGCCACCGAAGGTTATCAACTGACGATCGATCTGCAGGCGCAAACGGTGCGCACGCCGAGCGGCGAAGAGTTTGCGTTCGAGGTCGGCGAGTTCAGTAAATACTGTTTGTTGAATGGTTTCGACGATATCGGTTTGACGCTGCAGGATGCCGATGCGATCGAAGCATTCGAGCAGAATTGGCGGCAGCGGTCGCCCTGGTTGTTCGGTACATTCGGTTAATTGGGGATACAGTTTTTTGTAGGGCGCAATAAATGAAATGCATTGCGCCGTATTTCCTCCACCCATTAAACAAGTCGGCGCAATGCCCTGCGGTTATTGCGCCCTACGTATCGGAGTTATAGAGAGTGAGTAAAAAAATTCTGGTGATTTCCGGCGACGGCATCGGCCCGGAAATTACCATCGAGACGCGCAAAGTATTGAACGTAATCAACGAGCAGTTCGCGCTGGATTTGCAGTTCGACGAAGCCTTGATGGGCGGTGCCGCCATCGATGCCACCGGCGGCCCGTTGCCGGAGGAAACATTGACCAAGGCGCGCGCCTGCGATGCGATTTTATTCGCCGCGATCGGCGGACCGAAGTGGGACAAGCTCGATCGCGCGATTCGTCCCGAAAAGGGTTTGCTGAAATTGCGCTCGGAGCTCGGTTTGTTCGGTAATCTGCGGCCGGCGATTTTGTATCCGCAGTTGGCCGATGCGTCGTCGTTGAAAGCGGAAATCGTCGCCGGCTTGGATATTTTGATCGTGCGCGAATTGACCGGTGGTATTTATTTCGGCGAACCGCGCGGTATTCGCACCTTGCCGAACGGCGAGCGCGAAGGCTTTAACACCGATAAATATTCCGAGTCCGAAGTGCGTCGCGTCGGCAAATTGGCTTTCGAGTTGGCGCGCAAGCGTGGCAAAAAAGTTTGCTCGGTGGACAAATCGAATGTGCTGGAATCCACTATTTTGTGGCGCGAGGTGATGGAGGAACTCGGTAAGGATTACCCCGATGTCGAATTGAGTCACATGTATGTCGATAATGCCGCGATGCAATTGGTGCGCGCGCCGAAGCAATTCGATGTGATCGTCACCGGTAATTTGTTCGGCGATATTCTCTCCGATGAGGCGGCGATGCTGACCGGCTCGATCGGTATGTTGCCATCCGCTTCGCTGAACGAGCAGGGTGCCGGTATGTACGAACCGTGCCACGGCTCGGCGCCGGATATCGCGGGGCAGGGCAAGGCGAATCCGCTGGCGATGATGTTGTCGGCGGCGATGATGCTGCGTTATTCGTTGAACGCGCCGGCGGCGGCCGATGCGATCGAGCGCGCTATCGGCGCGGTATTGGATCAGGGCTTGCGCACGCCGGATATTTATACGGCCGGCACGCAATTGGTGAATACCTCGCAGATGGGCGATGCGGTGGCCGCTGTGTTGCGCGGCTAAATCCCCCCTAGCCCCCCTTTTTCAAAGGGGGGAATTATGTGCGAAAAATTAAATTTTGCGATTTTAGAATTGGTGAATGCAATGAAAACGGTAGGTTTTGTCGGTTGGCGCGGCATGGTCGGTTCGGTGTTGATGGAGCGGATGCAAGCGGAGAACGATTTCGCAGCGATCGAGCCGGTATTTTTTACGACGTCGAATGTCGGCGGCGCCGGTCCGAATGTCGGCAAGCCGGTGGCGGCGTTGCAGGATGCCTACGCTATCGACGCGCTGAAAAAGCTCGATGTCATTATTTCCTGCCAGGGCGGCGACTACACCACCGAAGTGTTCGCGAAATTGCGCGCATCCGGCTGGGGTGGCTATTGGATCGATGCAGCGTCGACGTTACGCATGGAGGATGATGCGATCATCGTGCTCGATCCGGTCAACGGCGATTTGATTCGCGCTGGCGTAAAACGCGGCATTAAGAATTTTATAGGCGGCAATTGTACCAACAGCATTTTGTTGATGGGAGTGAACGGATTGTTTCGCGAAGGTCTGGTCGAGTGGGTTAGCTCGATGACTTATCAGGCGGCATCCGGCGGCGGCGCCAACCATATGCGCGAATTGCTCAAGGGCATGGGCGTTATTCACGGCGCGGTTGCCGATCAATTGGCGACGCCGTCGTCGTCGATCATCGATATCGATCGCAAAGTCGCCGCGACCATTCGCGAAGATGTGCCGGTCGAATTTTTCGATGCGCCGCTGGCCGGTGGTTTGATCCCGTGGATCGATAAGCAGCTCGACAACGGTCAATCGAAGGAAGAGTGGAAGGGGCAGGCCGAGGTCAACAAGATTCTCGGCACGCAAAGCGTCATTCCAGTCGATGGTTTGTGCGTGCGTATCGGTGCGATGCGCTGCCATAGTCTGGCGTTGACCTTGAAATTGAATAAGGATTTACCGCTCGCCGAAATCGAATCGATCATTAAATCCGGCAACCCATGGGTGAAATGGGTGCCGAACGAGCGCGCCATTACCGCCAAGGAACTCACGCCGGCGGCGATCACCGGCAATCTGCAGATCGGCGTCGGCCGCGTGCGCAAACTCAATATGGGTCCGCAATATGTGAGCGCGTTTGTGATCGGCGATCAGTTGCTATGGGGCGCCGCCGAACCGTTGCGACGCATGTTGCGTATTCTCTGCGAGACTTTGTAAAGCGTTGGTGAATTTCGCAGCCGAAATAACTTCGCTACTCGAAGTTATTTCGATGGGCCTTAAGTTGCAAAAAAAGAGATCGGCTGCGGCTATTCTGCTGTGAATGAAATCTCCTGGTTATGGATTCCCATTACGTTATGGGCGGCGCTCGCGCAGACTTTGCGCAACGCCGCGCAGCGGCATTTAACCCGCGAGCTCGGCACCATCGGCGCAACGTCGGTGCGGTTTATCTACGGTCTGCCTTTCGCCGTTTTATGGCTGTTGGCGACCCGGTCGTTTACCGGTGCCGCCTGGCCCGCGCTGTCCGCGCCGTTCTGGTTGTGGGTTACCGGTGCGGCACTCGCGCAGATAACCGGTACCGCGTTGCTGGTTCGGGTGATGGCGGAGCGCAACTTCGCGCTAGGCGTCGCCTACTCAAAAACCGAGGCGGTGCAAGTTGCCCTCATCGCCGTTTTATTGCTCGGCGATCACCTGTCCTTTGTCGCCACGCTGGCGGTTGTCATCGCCACCCTTGGCGTCATTCTGATTTCGCTGCCCAGCGATGTATTTTCCGGCTCTGCCGTCTATTCGTTGCGGACGCTGTTACAAGGCCGGGAGTCTCAAAGCGGGAATAATCGTAGCGCGTGGTTAGGATTGGGCGCGGGTGCCGGTTTTGCATTGTCGGCGGTAGGCTTTCGCGGTGCGACCGTATCGTTGACCGGCACACATTATTTAGTGTCGGCAGCAGTGACATTGATCGTTGCGCAGTTCTTGCAGTCGTTGTTATTGAGTGCATGGTTACGTTGGCGCGAGCCGGCAGCGTTGCGACGCATCGCCGCTGCCTGGCGCGGTTCGTTGTTGGCGGGATTTATGGGGGCCGCGGCATCGGCGGGCTGGTTCACGGCGATGGCGATCGAGCCGATTGCCCACGTGCGCACGCTCGGTTTGATCGAATTATTGTTTTCGCTGGTGGTTTCGCGGCGCCTGTTTCAAGAGCGGCTGCGCAATATCGAGTGGATCGGGATGGCGCTATTGGCAATTGGACTGATCGTAATCACCCCGTGGCGATAGCGTCGTCGACCTTATTGTCGTGGCGGTAATTATTGGGAAGATGATATTAGAGGCGAGCTGCATTCTTTATGCGGGCGCTCATCTATGCTGAGCTGACGGATTGTTCGCAGGAGATCGTTAATAGCGATGCCGCGCGGTAATTTATCGGCGTATACATATTATTGGTGTACACCCATTATTGGAGTGCAATAACGCATGATCGGGTTGATAAATTATGAGTAAGCAGCGCTTTTCCGTTGCAATCGTGGGCGCCACCGGCATCGTTGGCGAGGCACTGCTGGCGGCGTTGGCGGAACGGGATTTTCCCGTCGATAAGCTGTATGCATTGGCGCGCGCCGAGGGGGAAGAGCAAGATACGGTCCTGTTCGCCGATCGTCCGGTGATGGTCGATGCCCTTGCCAATTTCGATTTCAGCCAATGCCGGTTTGCTTTTTTTTGTGCGCCGGCGGCCGTCGCAAAAAAGTATGCGCCTAAAGCCCTTGCGGCCGGTTGCAGTGTGATCGATATCAGCGCGCAATTTCGTTTGGATGCCGCAGTGCCGCTGCTGGTGGCGGATACCAATGCGGTCAGCCTCGCCGCTGCCGAGGGGCCGCGTCTGCTGGCTGGCCCTAGCGCGCAGGCATTGCAGTTGGCCACGGTACTGCAACCGCTGGCGCAAGCGGTTGGCATAAAGTCGATCGATGTCACAACGCTGACGGCGGTTTCGGCGCTCGGTCGTCCGGGTGTTTCCGAGCTGGCCGGTCAGACCGCGCGGCTGTTGAATGCCCAGTCGATCAAGCATCAGGTATTCCCGACACAGATCGCGTTCAACGCCGTGCCCGCGTTTGACGCAGTCCAGGAAAGCGGCTATACCCTCGATGAATTGAATATTGCTGCCGAAATCAAAAAACTATTGCTGAATGAACACATCGGGGTGAGTGTCACGCAGGTTTTTGTGCCGGTATTCTATTGCCACAGCCAAGTGATTCGGATTGAAACGCTGGCGCCGTTGAGCGCAGCGGCGGCTGGTAAATTACTGGCGGCGGCGCCCGGCGTTGAGATGGTCAAATCGAAGAGGCAATTCAGTCCAATCGATGCCGGTGTCGACAGCGGTGCCGTCAAGGTTGGACGCATTCGGCAGATGCCCGACTCGGATCGCGTATTAACGCTGTGGACGGTGGCGGATAATATTCGGAAAGGTGCGGCAGTTAACAGTGTTCGAATTGCCGAAACCTTGCTAAAACCCCACCTGTAACTAATACTTACGCCATTTAGTAGAGAACTATTCTAGCTTTCGAGCGGCAGGGTCAAGCGCATGAATCAAGTGCATGAAAGGACCCTCGGCGATGAGCTCTAACCTCTTAGCGAACAGGTAGACAAAGATGGTGCGGAATAAGCTCGCCATGGCGGTCCTGGCATTGAGTGTGCTCCAAGCGAACGTTGCGGGCGCATTGGGCTTGGGAAATTTGTCGGTTAAATCGGCGCTCAATCAGCCGTTGAGCGCCGAGATTAAGCTGCTCGACATCGGCGATCTCGATGCCAGCCAAGTAAAAATTGAACTTGGCAGTCCCGAAGAGTTTCAGCGCGCGGCGGTGGAGCGCGATTTCTTTCTGACCAATCTCAAATTCAGTGTCGATCTCGACGGCCACGGCGGCGGCGTTATTCGCATCGTCACGCGCGAGCCGGTGGTAGAGCCTTATCTCAATTTTGTCATCGAGGCGCGCTGGCCGAACGGTCGCGTGCTGCGCGAGTTCGCCGTGCTGCTCGATCCACCGACCTTTAACGCCAACCGCGCGGCGGCGGCCGTGGCGCCCGCCAAGTCCAGCGCCGCGAGCGCTAAATCCGCCGCGTCTCCTGCGCGTGCAGTGGTGCAGCCGCCGAGCGTAACGACTGAGGCGGCGCCCGCGCCGGCGGCAGCTTCGGCAGATATGAGTCTGCCCACCGCCAGCAAGGGCGGCGAGTATCGCATTCAGGTTTACGACACGCTGTCGAAAATTGCCGCCAGACATAAACCGGCCGGAGATGTCAGCGTCGAGCAGACGATGATCGCGATTCAGCGCGCTAACCCGCAGGCATTTATTCGCAACAACGTTAATTTGATCAAGTCCGGTTCCGTTATACGTCTGCCTTCGGCGGACGAGGCGCGCGCGATTGCCGGTGCGCAGGCGAGCCAGGAGGTGGATGAGCAGGTTAAGGAGTGGCGCGGCGGCGGTGCTCGCACGACAGCCGGGGCAGCGACCACCGGCCCGCAGCTCGATGCGCGCACGCCGGAACCGAGCGCTAAAGAGGGTGGCTATAAAGAGCAGGCGCGGCTGTCGATCGCCACGCCGGGCGACAGCGCCAAAACCTCGGTCGGAGAAGGCAGTGGCGGTTCAGGTAAGGGTATCGAGGCGCTGCGCAATCAACTCGCCGTCAGTCAGGAGTCGCTCGAAAAAGGTAAGCGCGACAATCATGAAATGCAGTCGCGACTGGACGACATGGAGCGCCAGATCGCTACTTTGCAACGCCTGATTTCGTTGAAGGACGATCAGCTGGCGGCACTGCAGGCAAAGTCCGGCGAGCTCAAGTCCGCAACTCCGGCTGCGACCGCCACGCCGACGCCTGCTGTCGAAGCGCCTACGACTGCCACCACTACCACGACAACCGCTACGACGACCACGACAACCGCAACCGAAGCGCCCGCGGCAACTCCTGCGCCGGCTGCCGTAGCGACGCCAGCGCCGAAGCCGGCGCCTGTTAAAGCGCCGGTTCAGGTCGCCAAACCGGCGCCAGCCGAACCCAGTTTGATCGATCAGTTGACCGCTAACCCGCTTTATTTAGGCGGCGCGGGCGCGGCCGTGTTATTGCTCGGCGCGCTGGCTGTGCAGCGTCGGCGTAAAGCCGCTGCCGAAGAGCGCGAAGCGGAGAGTGATTTCACGCTCGACGATCATGTCGATTTCCAGATCGATGACAGCGTCGATTTAGATCAGGCGCGCATCGACGATGATGCGGTCACATCGGCGGCGACCGTCGCGACCCGTACCGAAGAGCCGCGCGTCGCACCAGTGCAGCCGGTGCGCTCGGAAACCGGCGACGCTATCGCCGAATCGGACATCTATATCGCCTACGGCCGTTATCAGCAGGCTGTCGACCTGTTATCGCATGCGATCGATGCCGAGCCGGCGCGCAGCGATCTGCGCGTCAAGCTACTCGAAGTTTGTTTAGAGATGCGTAATAAAGACGCGTTTCGCCAGCAGTTTGTTGCGCTGCAAGGGTTGGGTGACGGCGATGCCGTCGCCCATGCTAAAGATTTATTGTCGTCGGTGGATGGTGTTTCCGATTGGTTGGTCGATCTTCCGCAAGCGGTGCGTCCAACGCACGAAACTGCCGGCGCGATTGCGGCCACCGCTGTCGTTGCGACCGCGGCGGTTGCCGCTTACGAGCACGCTGAGAAGACTCGCGAAGCGGAGCCCGTGGCCGAGCAGCCGGCGGCCCCGGTTTTCGATGAACCCGTTTTTGAAGAACAAGTTTTTGAAGGACAAGCGTTTAAAGAACAAGAGTTTAAAGAATCCGCTTTCGATGCTCCCGCGCTCAGCGATCCCACTTTTGACGAACCGGCGTTCAGCTCTGCTGGCGAGGATACCGATTTAGATCTGGATTTGGATCTCGATGGAGAACTCGATCTCGATGCCGAGCTTGGCGCCCCGCAGACGTCTACCTTCGAGCCGGCGCCGGATTCGAACGCAGTGTCGCCAGCGGCTACTTTTGAAAGCAGCGAGTTCGAATTACCCAAGGGTGCCGATTTATCCGAAGTCGAAGACGATGCGGATTTCGATTTCCAGCTCGACGAGGAAATCGTAACCGCGCCGACGCGAGTGGTGTCGTTCGATCTGGACTCGACCTCGACCGAGCTGGCTAGCGAGCCCAGTCCATTGGTGCAAGCCGATGAAAACGATGGGCTGGATGGCGAATTGGATCTGGATCTCGAGCACGACGATCTGGATTTGGCGCTCAGCGAAATGGGCGAGAGTGGCTATCTCAACGATCTCGAAGAATTATCGGATGCGTTGGGTCATCTCGATGACAAGCCAACCGAGACGGTACCTCCGGTGGCATACGATCTCGACGCGGATGCCGATTTAGAGGCCGGCCTCGGCGACTTATCCGACGAATTCGATCTCGGCAATATCGATGCGGAGCTGCCGGACATCGATCGCCTCGATCTGTCGACACCCGAGCAAGCGCCGGCAGCATCGCCGCTGGCGAGCGTCGATTTGCATACGGATAAAGTCGCCGCCCATGAACCCCCCGCGTTTGATGCGCTCGCCGAGTTTGAGGCGCCCGCGGCGCACGAGGATTTCTCGAGCGCCGACGCCGCCGAGGAGGCCGACGATGAGTTCGATTTCCTGACCGATGCCGATGAAATAGCCACCAAGCTGGATCTGGCGCGCGCCTATATCGATATGGGCGATACCGACGGCGCTAAAGATATTCTCGACGAAGTCATGCAGGAGGGGACGGATACCCAAAAGCAGGAGGCCTCGACGCTGCTTAGTCGCATCGGCTAATCGTGGCGCCACCACTCTCGGCGAGTTGCGCCGCAGGCGATCGCATTGCACTGGCGCTCGAATACGAAGGCAGCGGTTTTTACGGTTGGCAGGCGCAGCGTCAGTTGCGCTTGCCCACCGTGCAGGAAACGCTCGAAGCGGCGCTCAGCCGTATCGCGGCAGAGCCGATCGCGGTAGTCTGCGCCGGCCGCACCGATACCGGCGTGCATGCCAGTCATCAAATCGTTCACTTCGATACGCCCGTTGCGCGCGCCGAATCCGCATGGGTTCTGGGCGGCAATACGCATCTGCCGCCAAGCATCGCCATCAAGTGGGCGCGCCCGGTCTCTGCCGATTTCAGTGCGCGCTTTTCCGCCACTGCCCGCCGTTATCGCTATGTCATTTTTAATCGCTACCTACGCTCTGCTCACGCCGCGCAGTTGGCAACCTTGATCAATCAGCCGCTCGATGCGGCGCTTATGCACAACGAGGCGCAATGTCTGCTTGGCGAGCACGACTTCTCGGCATTTCGCGGCGCCGGCTGCCAATCCAATACGCCGATGCGCAACGTACATTCAGTGACGGTAGCGCGCACCGGTGATTATGTGATCGTCGATATTCAAGCCAATGCCTTTTTGCTGCACATGGTGCGCAATATCGTTGGCACTTTGCTCGCGGTCGGCAGCGGCCGGAAGCCGCCCGGTTGGACGGCAGATATATTCACCGGCAAAAATCGAACTCGCGCCGCCGCGACCGCGCCGCCGCAAGGTTTGTATTTAGTGGATGTGCTGTATCCCGCGCGCTTTCAATTGCCCGAGGCAATACCGGGGCCGGCGTTTCTGGCGCCGTTATGGTCGAAATAATATGCGCGTGACGACGCCATAATTTAAGCCGGCAGATGCGTTTGGCCGGTGTATAAAACCGGTAAAAAGCAGACAGTTAAGCGGGCGATCTGGTACGATTCGCCTTTATTTTTATTGCTCGGCACCGTCATGGGATCGCGCCGCACTCGCGTTAAAATCTGTGGTATCACTCGAATCGAAGATGCTCTGGCAGCGGCGCATGCCGGCGCCGATGCCATTGGATTAGTGTTTTATGCGCAAAGTCCGCGCGCCGTGACGGCGGCAGCGGCAGCGGCGATTTGCGCGGCGCTGCCGCCGTTCGTCAGTACCGTGGGTTTATTTGTCGACGCGGAGCCGGCCGCGGTAGCGGCAGTGCTACGGCAGGTGCCGCTCGATCTGCTGCAGTTTCACGGCGACGAGACACCGGCCTATTGCGCGCAGTTCGGTCGACCGTTTTTAAAAGCGCTGCGCATGCGCGATGCGACCGACGTCGCAGCGGTGCGCGCGGAATACAGCGCGGCGCGCGCGCTCTTGCTCGATACTTATCGGGCCGGCGTGCCGGGCGGCACCGGCGAAATATTTGATTGGCAGCGAGTGCCGTCCACGCTGGCCGCGCAAATCGTTTTAGCGGGCGGTTTAACACCGGCCAATGTCGGCGCCGCGATTTGCCAGGCGCGGCCGTTGGCAGTCGATGTCAGTGGCGGTGTCGAAAGCGCGCCGGGCATTAAAGACGCACAACTCATACAAGCATTTATCGCGGCGGTGAGCCGCGCTGATCAATCGGAGCACAGCAGTGACTGAATCGGCCCCATCTATCCACAATGCAGCTCTCGATCCTTCGGCCATCGCTATCGACTATGCGGCGATGCCGGATCTGCAAGGTCATTTCGGCCCGTACGGCGGCAAGTTCGTCGCCGAAACATTGATGTGCGCGCTGGATGAATTGGAGACCGCGTACAACAAATTATCGATCGATCCAGGCTTTCGCGCCGAATTCGATCGCGATCTCGCACACTACGTCGGTCGACCGTCGCCGCTTTATCACGCCGAGCGTTGGAGCAAGCAGCTCGGCGGCGCGCAAATTTATTTAAAGCGCGAAGATCTCAATCACACCGGCGCGCACAAAATCAACAATACCGTCGGCCAGGGTCTGCTCGCCAAATACATGGGTAAGAAGCGCGTTATCGCCGAGACCGGCGCCGGTCAGCATGGCGTTGCGACCGCGACCATCGCCGCGCGCTTCGGCATGCAGTGCCAGGTGTATATGGGCGAGGAGGACGTACATCGGCAGTCGCTGAACGTCTATCGCATGAAGCTGCTCGGCGCCGAAGTTATTCCGGTGAAATCCGGTTCGCGCACGCTGAAAGATGCCATGAACGAAGCGCTGCGCGATTGGGTCACCAATGTCGATAACACCTTTTACATCATCGGCACCTGCGCGGGACCGCATCCGTATCCAAAAATTGTGCGCGATTTCCAGGCGGTGATCGGCCGCGAAGCGTTGCGTCAAAGCAAGGAAATGACCGGTCGCCTGCCCGATGCATTGGTGGCCTGCGTCGGCGGTGGTTCGAATGCAATCGGTTTGTTTTATCCGTTCCTGACCGAAAATTCGGTGCGCATGTACGGCGTCGAAGCGGCCGGCAATGGCATCGCCAGCGGCCGCCATGCGGCGCCGTTGAATGCCGGCACTCCGGGTATTCTGCACGGCAATCGCACGTATCTGATGCAGGATGACGACGGCCAGATTATCGAAACGCATTCGGTGTCGGCGGGGCTCGATTATCCCGGCGTCGGCCCTGAGCATTCGTGGTTGAAAGATATCGGTCGCGTCGACTATGTGGCGATCGACGATCAGGAAGCATTGACGGCATTTCGCACCTTGACGCAAATCGAGGGCATCATGCCGGCGTTGGAATCGAGTCATGCGCTGGCGTACGCGGCGAAACTGGCGCCGACCATGCGCAGCGATCAAACCATAGTCGTTAACTTGTCGGGGCGCGGCGATAAAGATATTCACACCGTTGCCGGCATCGATGGCATCACGTTGTGATGAGAGCCGTAATGAGGCGCGCCGCGATAGTGCAAGTTTCCGCTGAATTATTTTTAAAAGTTTTATCGAGGGCTGGGCGTTGAGTCGAATTGCAAAAAAAATGGCGCAGTTACAGGCGCAACGCCGCAAAGCGGTAGTTCCCTATATCGTGGCGGGCGATCCGCAGCCCGATGTCACCGTGCCGTTTCTGTTGGAACTGGTGCGGCAGGGCGCCGATATTATCGAGCTCGGCGTACCGTTTTCCGATCCGATGGCGGAGGGGCCGGTGATTCAATTGGCGCACGAGCGCGCGTTGAAATATCGCATCGGTCTGCGCGGCGTGCTCGCCATGGTGGCGGAGTTTCGGCGCAGCGATAACGACACACCGGTAGTGTTGATGGGCTACGCGAATCCGGTCGAGCACATGGGTTACGCGCAATTTGCCGATGCGGCTGTCGCGGCGGGGGTGGATGGTTTGCTCACCGTGGATATGCCGCCGGAAGAATCGGGCGCGCTCAATACCGAATTAAAACGCGTCGGCATCGATAATATATTCTTGATCGCGCCGACCACCACCGAGCAGCGCATTTGCAAAATTGCCGAGCTGGCCAGCGGTTATTTGTACTGCGTATCGCTGAAAGGCGTCACCGGGGCGGGCAATCTGGATATCGATTCGGTGCGCGCCATGTTGCAGCGCATCAAAGCGATCACCGATCTGCCGATCACCGTCGGTTTCGGCATCAAGGATGTCGAGTCGGCGACCGCGATCGCGCGCGTCGCCGAGGGAGTCGTGGTCGGCAGCGCGCTGGTCGAGCGCACCGCGCAGGCGGCGCAGCAAGGCAAGACCGGCACCGCTTTAACCGCCGCTGCGGCCGCATTGATTGGCGATATTCGCCGCGCCGTCGACAGCCTGTCGATTAATTGATTAAAGAGATTCTGCCATGAGTTGGATCGATAAGATTGTTCCCACCTTCAACCGCTCGGAAGCCAAGGATCGCCGCACCAACGTGCCCGAAGGTTTGTGGAAGAAATGTCCAAAGTGCGAGGCCGTGTTGTATCGCCCCGAGTTGGAAAAAAGTTTCGATGTCTGCCCGAAGTGCGATTATCACCTGCGTATCGATGCGCGCCAGCGGCTCGATATTTTTTTGGATGCGGATGGGCGCGCGGAAGTATTCACCGATGTGCAACCGGTCGATCGTCTCAAATTCAAAGACGTTAAAAAATATAAAGACCGGTTGGTGCAGGCGCAGAAAGAAACCGGCGAAAAGGATGCGTTGATCGCCATGCGCGGCACGCTGAAATTAATGCCGGTGGTGGCCACCGCGTTCGAATTTAAATTTCACGGCGGCTCGATGGGTTATGCGGTCGGCGAGAAATTTACCCGCGCCGCCAATCTGGCGCTGGAAGAAAAAATTCCATTCATCTGTTTCTCGGCTTCGGGCGGCGCGCGCATGCAAGAGGCGCTGATCTCGCTGATGCAGATGGCGAAAACCAGCGCGGTGCTGGAGCGTTTAAAGCAGAATGGCGTGCCGTATATCTCGGTGCTGACCGATCCGATCTACGGCGGCGTATCGGCCAGCCTGGCGCTGTTGGGCGATATCAATATCGCCGAGCCCGGCGCGCGCGCCGGCTTTGCCGGTCCGAATATCATCGAGCAAACGATCCGGCAAAAATTGCCGCCGGGTTTCCAGCGCAGCGAGTTTCTATTGGAGCACGGCGCCATCGATATGATTGTGCACCGGCGCGAGCTGCGCGATACGATCGCGCGTCTATTGGCCGGCTTGACGCATCGGTCTTCGGTATCCTGAATGGCGGTCCTGTCATAAAACATGCAGCAGCGCACCCTCGATGATTGGCTGGCGTGGATGGAATCGCATCATCCGCGCCAGATCGAGCTCGGCCTGGAACGGGTCGCCGGCGTTGCCGCGAATCTAACGCTGGACCTAAGCGGCAGCGCGATCGTTACGGTCGGCGGCACTAACGGCAAGGGCTCCTGCGTTGCTTTTCTCGACGCGATGCTGCGCGCGCAGGGCTATCGCGTCGGTTGTTATACCTCCCCTCATCTCATGCGTTATAACGAGCGCGTTGCCATCGACGGCGCGGCGGTCGACGATGCGCAGATGTGCGCGGCGTTCAGCGCGGTCGAGCAGGCATTAAACGGTATTTCGCTGACCTATTTCGAATTCGGCACACTGGCGGCGCTGTGGTTATTGCAGCGCGCGCGGTTGGACGTGATCGTGCTGGAAGTAGGGCTCGGCGGTCGTCTCGATGCCGTTAATATTATCGATCCGAATGTCGCCGTGCTGACAACTATCGACCTCGATCACCAGGATTATTTAGGCAGCGATCGCGAATCGATCGGCCGCGAGAAGGCCGGTATTTTTCGCGCTGACACGCCGGCGATCTGTCTCGATGCCGAGCCGCCGCGGACGGTAGTCGATTACGCGCGGCAAATCGGCGCACGCTGGTATCCGCGCGGCGACGCCTTCGTATTTAATGCGCACGAACAATCCTGGGACTGGTCGGGCGCCGGCTTGCCGCACAATGCCGCGTATCGCGAACTGCCGTTACCGGCGCTACCGTTACCGAGCGCAGCCGCGGCGTTGGCTGCTTTGCAGTGCTTGCCGCTAGCGATAAGCGAGGACGCGATTCGACGCGGTTTAAAATCCGCAACGCTGCAGGGCCGCTTTCAACAACTGCAGCGGCGCGGTGTCGATATTATTTTAGACGTGGCGCATAACCCGCAGGCCGCGCATTGGCTGGCGCAGCGCCTGCAGCGATTGCCCAAACGCAAAACGCACGCGGTGTTGGCAATCATGGCGGATAAGGATGTCGAGGCGGTGATCGCCGCGCTACAGGCGCAAATCGACGGCTGGTTTGTCGGCGATTTGATCGGCAACCCGCGCGCGTTGCCCGCCGCGCAATTGAGCGCCCTGTTGACGGCGCGCGCCGGCGTGGCAGCGCTCGTTGCGAACAGCATCGAACACGCTTTTTCAACCGCGCTCGAGCGGGCGCAGGCCGGCGAGCGCGTGGTGGTATTCGGCTCGTTCTTTACCGTGGCCGCAGTGCTGGCCCAATTGCAAACAGAGGGGAACATCGATGGCCGCTGATGGTTTAAAGCAGCGCTTGGTGGGCGGCGCAACGTTGCTGGTGGTAGCGGTGATCGCCTGGTTCTGGTTACTGAGCGCGGATAGCCCGGTCGATCCAGTGGCGCGCGAATCGCAGATTCCCGCAGCGCCCGATATTCAACCGTTCGCGGTGCAGGAACCGGCAGCCCCCGCAAATATTGTTCCGATCGGCAGCGCGCGCGATTCGCAGCCCGCGCTGCAATCCGATGTCGTGCCGCAGTCGAATAGCGCCGCGCCACCGGCAGCTAAATTGAGCGAGTCGCAACCGGCCAAGTTCAGCGATAAAGCAGTAGCCGCGAATACCGGCGATTCCAAGGCGAGCGCGTCGAAAGCGCCAGCCTTGAAATCGCCGGCGTCCGCCTCCATAAAAAGCGAATCGGGAGCGACGCTTAAAAGCGCGCCGAAGGTCGCCGCGAAAGACGCTATTGGCAAAGATAGTAACGGCAAAGACAGTAGCGGCAAAGACAGCAAATTGGTGCCGGAAACATTCCAGCTCGATCAGCACGGTTTGCCCATCGCCTGGGTAGTGCAGGTCGGTTTATTTTCGAGCCAGGCCAGCGCCGACAAAATCAAGGCGACGCTGCAGGAAAAAGGCTTCAAGGCTTACACCGAAGTTTTTAAGAGCGACAAGGCCAGCGGTATCAAAGTATTCGTCGGCCCCAAGCTCAGTCGCGAGCGCGCCGATACGCAGAAAAAGGCCATCGATCAATTATTGAAAACCAATAGCATGGTTGTACGCTTTGCGGCTAACTAGTTTGCAGCGGCGCAGAAATCGCTCGAGATACGGTTGCGGCGTCGCCGCCGATTTAGGCATTGTGCGGCTGCTGCCGGCAAGCGCGCTCTGTTACAATGCGCAGCTTCTTCACCCCCGTGGGCAGGCGCGCCGTGACGTCATTGCACTTGGTTAATTGGAGCTGGGTTAATTGGAACTGGGCCGATTGGACCATCGTTGCTATTCTCGGCGTCTCCTGCGTGCTCAGTTTATTGCGCGGCTTTGTTCGCGAAGCGCTCTCGATGGCGGCGTGGATACTCGCAACTTTTGTCGCCATCGCCTTTCACGAGCGCCTCGCCGCGGTTTTCTCCAAGTGGATCGATACGCCTTCGCTGCGCTTGATAGTGGCTTTTGCCGCGTTATTCGTGCTGACGTTATTGGTGGGCGCGATCGTTAATAAATTGCTGGGAACATTGATTGCAGCCAGCGGCCTCGGCGGTCTCGATCGGTTGTTGGGCACGGTTTTCGGTCTGACGCGCGGTTTGCTGATCGTGTTGGCTATAGTGATCTGGCTGCCGATGGCGCTACCGGTTAAACAGGACTCGTGGTGGTATGAGTCGGCGTTGATTCCACATTTTGAAAGTTCGGAAGGTTTGGCGCGAGAGGCGTTCGCCGAAGTGATGGGATTGAGCAAAACCCTGGCGCATAAAGTGCCGTCGGTGAAAGCATCGTAGTTAAAACGCTGTAGTTAGAACACCATAGCCAAAACACCGTAGCCAAAACATCTAGCGGAGTGCAGAACACATGTGTGGCATCGTAGGTATGGTCGCCAAGAGCAACGTCAATCAGGAACTCTACGACGCGTTGACGGTGTTGCAGCATCGCGGGCAGGATGCAGCCGGTATCGTTACCTGCCATCGCGGCAAGTTCAATCTGCGCAAGGATAACGGTTTGGTGCGCGATGTTTTTCATACGCGCCACATGCAGCAATTGGTCGGTAACATCGGTGTCGGTCACGTTCGTTATCCCACCGCCGGTACTTCCAGCCGCGCCTTGGCGCAACCGTTCTACGTCAATTCGCCATACGGTATCGCGCTGGCGCACAACGGCAATCTCACCAACGCCGAAGAGCTCAGCCAGGAAATTTTCCAATCCGATCTGCGCCATTTGAATACCGAGTCGGACTCCGAAGTTTTACTCAATGTGTTTGCGCACGAATTGCAGCGGCTCGGTAAACTAGTGCCAAATGCGGACGATATTTTCAACGCGGTTAAAGGCGTGCACGAACGCTGCCGCGGCGGCTACGCGGTGGTGGCGATGATCGCCGGCTACGGCATCGTCGGCTTCCGCGATCCCAACGGCATTCGCCCGATCGTCTTCGGCAAGCGCGAGACGCCGCAGGGCACCGAATATATGCTGGCTTCGGAAAGCGTGGCGTTCGATGTTATCGGTTTTAAATTAATCCGCGATATCGAGCCCGGCGAAGCGATTTATATCGATGTCGATGGCAATGTCAGTACGCGTCAATGCGCGGAAAATCCGCGCCTGTCGCCGTGCATTTTCGAGCATGTCTATTTCGCGCGTCCCGATTCAATCATGGACGGCGTATCCGTTTATAAAGCGCGGCTGCGCCAGGGCGAAAAGCTCGCCGAAAAAATTCTGCGTCTGTGGCCCGAGCACGATATCGACGTGGTGGTGCCGATTCCCGATTCGAGCCGCGTGGCGGGGCAGTCGCTAGCGCACAAACTGGGCGTGAAATTTCGCGAAGGCCTGGTGAAAAATCGCTACATTGGTCGCACATTTATCATGCCGGGACAGAACCAGCGCAAAAAATCGGTGCGCCAGAAACTCAATGCCATCGATCTGGAATTTCGCGGCAAGAATGTTTTATTGGTCGACGATTCGATCGTGCGCGGTACCACGTGTCAGCAGATTATCGAAATGGCGCGCGACGCCGGTGCGCGCAAAGTGTATTTTGCCTCGGCCTCGCCGGCGGTGCGCCACCCGAATGTGTACGGCATCGATATGCCGACGCCGCAGGAATTGATTGCGCACGATCGCACCGACGAAGAAGTTTGCCGCTTGATCGGTGCCGATTGGCTGGTGTATCAGGATCTGCCCGATTTAATTGCCAGCTCGGCCGAGGGCAGCCCGAAAATCAAGCAGTTCGATTGCGCGGTATTCGATGGCAAATATATCACCGGCGATGTCGATCAACCGTATCTCGATCGTCTGGCCAATGCCCGCAACGATGGCAACAAGACTAAAAATCAGCAGGAAGTCGACGATACCGGCGGCAGTATTGTCGGGCTACACAACGCTATTTTGTAGTTCAATTCCCTTTAGTGGGATACTTTCGGCAAGTTAAAACGCCCAGCTGACGCAGTGGCTGCATCTTATCTTCGGGCACGCAACGACTTGCATCCATGCATAGGCTCGGGTGTCGCCCTCCTTAGCGACACACGGCCCGAAGATAAGACGCAGCCACCGCGTTGTCATGCTCGGTGGAATAATCGATTGGATCGACAGGACCATAATCATGTCTGACAAAGAAACTCTGCGGCGCGAAGCACTGAAAGACGCGCGCCTCGACACCGTCGCGATCCGCGCCGGCCATGTGCGCAGCGCCGAGGGCGAGCACAGCGAGGCGATGTTTCTAACCTCCAGTTATGTATTCGATAGCGCCGAGCAAGCCGCGGCGCGTTTCGCCGGCAGCGAGCCGGGCAACGTGTATTCGCGCTACACGAATCCGACGGTGCGCACATTTGAAGAGCGCATCGCCGCACTGGAGGGCGCCGAAATGGCGGTCGCCACGTCGTCCGGCATGGCGGCGATTCTCAGTGTGTGCGTCGCGCTGTTGAAGTCCGGCGATCACGTCGTCTGTTCGCGTAGCGTATTCGGCACCACCACGGTTATTTTTACCAAGTACCTGGCGAAGTTCGGCATCGACACCACTTTTGTCGCGCTTACCGATAACGGCGCATGGGCGGAAGCGATTCGCGCCAACACCAAGTTATTATTTTTAGAGACGCCGTCCAATCCGCTCAACGAGGTGGCGGATATCGCGGCTTTATCCGCATTGGCGAAACAGCGCGGCTGCCTGCTGGTGATCGACAATTGTTTTTGCACTCCGGCGTTGCAAAAGCCGTTGGCGCTCGGCGCCGATATCGTCGTGCACTCGGCCACGAAATATCTCGACGGGCAGGGTCGCTGTCTCGGCGGCGCGGTGGTCGGTCGACGCGAGCAGATGAACGAAGTGCTCGGCTTTTTGCGCTCGGCCGGCCCGACTATGAGCCCGTTCAATGCCTGGGTGTTTTTGAAAGGCCTCGAAACCTTGCGTCTGCGTATGGATGCGCATAGCAGCAATGCGTTGGAATTGGCGCAATGGCTGGAACAGCAAAGCGGCATTGAACGCGTGTTCTATGCCGGTCTGGCCTCGCATCCGCAGCACGAACTGGCGGCGAAACAACAGCGCGGCTTCGGCGGCGTGATGGCAATTCGCGTGCGTGGCGCTTCCGCAGCCGATGCAAAAGCGGCAGCGTGGCGCTTTATCGATGCGACGCGCATCTGCTCGATTACGGCAAATTTGGGCGATGTGAAAACCACCATCGTGCATCCGGCCACCACCACGCACGGTCGTATCAGCGAAGCGGAGCGCGCCGCTGCCGGCATCACCGATAATATGATCCGTATCGCTGTCGGTCTGGAGGATATCGAAGATTTGAAAGCGGATATGGCGCGCGGTTTAGCGGCGCTGTAAGGCGGTAGCGGCATGGCGATGATCAAGCATAGCGGCGGTTGTCATTGCGGGCGAGTGCGCTTCGAAGTGTTGGCGCCCGCGCATCTCGACATCACAGAATGCAATTGTTCGATGTGCGATAAAAGCGGTTATCTGCATCTGATCGTGCCCGCCGCGCAGTTCAATTTATTGCAGGGCCGCGAACATCTGACCGAATACACCTTTAATACCGGCACCGCCAAACATTTATTTTGCGCGGTCTGCGGCGTTAAATCGTTTTACGTGCCGCGCTCCCATCCCGATGGCTTCAGCATTAATGCGCGCTGCCTGGATGGCGGCACCGTGACCGGCATGACGACCAAGACATTCAACGGCCACGAATGGGAAAAAAGTATGGCCGAGAGGCAGCTAAGTTAAAAGACGGGCGGGTTGGCTATTGGCTTGGTTAAATTCGCAGCCCAGGTCGTACGTTCTTATGCGCACATTACTTATTTAGAGCGCCTAATAAAATGAACTGCACTGTTCGCGACAAAGCATGATGCTGCAGGTTCTGCTGGGGACGTGAGCGCGCAAGGATGCGCGCGCCCGAGCCTAACAGGACGTTTGTCGTAGGCGATCCCCATCAGGACCTGCAGCATCGTGCCAACAATGAATGCCGCCATTTATTTTTGGACGCTTTTAATAATTAACTCGGTAGAGCTTTTACGCTTTACCATATCTATGCAGGAAGGGAGAGTAGGGAATGGAGAGTACAGCATGGAGTTAGCCAACAGGTCCGATGAAGAGATTTTGAAAGTTGTCGATCCAATCATGGACAACTTGATGGCCGCCTCGACAGATATCGATCGCGATCGCCATGTGAGAGACTTCACCGACAGAATTAAGAATATCGTTACCGAACAGTATTTGCAGCGCGTCTGCGTACAGTATCAAACCGAGAAAGGCTATTTTACCGAGCGGCAGTTTGTAGCGATCTTTCGTCGCCCCGATTCGATTGCCGTGGTGTGGCGGCAAAAATTTTCTAAAAAGCCCGGCGACTATGTTGCCGAGTTGGTGTTGGTGGAACAGAACTGCAAATATCTCGTCGATCACGTGATGATCTTTTAATGCGCGGCGAAACGCTTATTTCGCAATTACTTTTAGTGAGCCTTGCACATTATGGAAATGGACGAATCGATCAATATTTTCGGCGAGCCATTGCTGGCGTGCAGCGAGCAACCTAAGACGGGATTTTTTCGCGATGGCTGTTGCAATACCAACGACCAGGATGTCGGTTCGCACACGGTTTGCATCGAGGTAACGCGCGAATTTTTAGAATACTCGCGCTTCAAGGGCAACGATCTATCGACGCCGCTACCGGAGTACGGTTTTCCCGGCTTGCGGCCGGGCGATCGCTGGTGTCTCTGCGCCGCGCGCTGGCTCGAGGCCTATCGCCAGGATATGGCGCCGCGCGTATTTCTGGCGCGCTCGCATCGCAAGGCCACCGAAATAGTGCCGGTGGAATTGCTGCGGCAATTTGCCGTCGATTTGAATTAATCGCCCAGTTTTCTTCAAGGTTGTGTTATGAATAAGTTTTGGAGCGAAAGCATTCGCGGTCTTGCGCCGTACGTGCCCGGCGAGCAATCGAACGCCGCCGATCTGATAAAACTCAATACCAACGAAAACCCCTATCCGCCGTCGCCGCAGGTTTTGTCCGCGCTTCGGCAGGCTGCGGGCGTCGATTTACGTTTATATCCCGATCCGGATAGTTTCGAGTTAAAACATGCCATTCGCGACGTTTACGGCGCGCCGGTCGAACAAATATTTGTCGGCAACGGTTCGGATGAAGTATTGGCGCATGCCTTTCTCGGGCTGCTGAAACACCCGCTGCCGATTCTATTGCCGGATATTACCTACAGCTTTTATCCGGTGTACTGCGCCTTATACGACATTCAATATGCCAAGGTGCCGCTCGACAGGGACATGCAAATTCGGGTCGACGACTATCGGCAACCGAACGGCGGCATTATCTTTGCGAATCCCAATGCGCCTACCGGAATCGGTATCGCACTCGCCGAGATCCGGCGTTTATTGGACTTTAATACCGACTCGGTCGTTATCGTCGACGAAGCCTATATCGATTTTGGCGGCGAATCGGCGCTAGCGTTAATCGCGGAATACCCCAATTTATTGGTAATTCAAACATTGTCGAAATCGCGCTCGTTGGCCGGGTTGCGCGTCGGCTTCGCGCTCGGCCAACCTGGTTTGATCGCTGCGCTCGAACAAGTAAAAGGTTGTTTTAATTCCTATCCGCTCGATCGCCTGGCGAATATCGGCGCCGCCGTAGCGCTGCGCGATCGCGAATATTTCGAGCGCACGCGTACTCAAGTCATAAATACTCGCGAATGGCTGCGCGCGGAACTCGAAAAATTGGGTTTTGATGTGCTGCCATCGCAAGCTAATTTTTTATTCGCGCGCCATCCCCAGCGCGATGCCGCGCAGTTACACAAAGAGTTACGCGCTCGCAATATCATGGTCCGATATTTTGCCAAGCCCCGCATCGATCAATTTTTGCGAATAACGGTGGGTACCGATGATGAGTGTCGGGCGTTGATAACCGCGCTGCGGCAGATAGAATCTTAGTAGTTAGTAGTTAGTAGTTAGTAGTTAGTAGTTAGTAGTTAGTAGTTAGTTGTCATGAGTTGAATTTCCATAATCGTAGGGCGGATCATTCGATCCGCCAAGACTCTTGCCGGGGATTTCCCTATGCTGCTCGCCATTCACTCCGGCAATGCGCATATTCCGATGCGGAAGCAACGGCGGATCGAATGATCCGCCCTACGGCTGAAAAGAGTAACGATCAGCGGGCACCACATCAGTTACTAAAAAAACAGGCAAAAAAAGCGGGCCTTGAGGCCCGCTGTTTTATTAAATAATTTTTACTAGTTTGCGGCGCGTACCTTGCTCGGCGCCGTGTCGAACTCCGCATAAAACTGGCGATACCATTTGCGGAACTGATGAATCGGGCCATCGCCGTCGCAGAGCACCGGACTCTCCAAATATTTCTTGTGCTCCCAGATTGGAATGTCGCCCTCGACTTGACGGCACAACTCCATCTTCGCGTATTCCGCGATCATTTTCTGGCCGGAGCTCATATTCTTCGGCTCCGCAAACACAAAGCGCAACTCTTTACGATCGGCGCTGATCGGTGTCGAAACACCCATCATCACTGTCTCCAGCGCGCCGGTGAAACGCTGATAACCGAGACCAGTACCGTTGCCGACTGCGGTCAGATAAATTATGTCGGTGGCACCGGAGGGATCGAACGAACCGTCCTCCATTAATTTCGGTACTTTGGAAACGTACTTCGTGATGCGCTCAACACCGTTATATTCGACTTCGCCGGCCGGCACCTCGGTAGTGCCGTGCACATAGACAAAGTGCGCGGCATCGGCGGCGTTTTCGGCGGTTTCCTGCATTTTCGCATTCATCGTCCATTCGCGGCGCGCACCGATCACCCAATCCGGCGACTCGAACTCCGGCAGAATCGTCACCTCATAAGTGGGCGCGGCGCGGAAAGGATGGTACCAGGCCCAAATCATTTGATTGCGCTCTACGGTTGGATACGCGTACACAGCCTCTTTGCCACCGGCCACTTTCGGCGGCATATTCTTCGCGTACGGCACCGCCGTACATTGGCCGGCACCGTTGAACTGCCAACCGTGAAACGGGCACGCGATACTTTCGCCATGTACCTTACCGCCGTGACCTAAATGCGCGCCGAGATGCGGGCAATAGGCATCGAGCACTTTGGCCTCGCCGGATTCGGTGCGAAACAGCACCAGCTCTTTACCGAAGTACGATAGCGGTTTAACTTCTCCGACTTTCAAGCTATCGCTGTAGGCGATGCCATACCAGCCGAAAGGAATGGGTAGATCATTACTGGTGCCGATAATTTCGGGGCTTGGGCTCATCGTTGCAATCTCCGTGATTTAGTCCGCTCAAAACACTGGAAAGTCATTGTTAAAGTTATGGTCTTGCAGGCGCCGAATATAGGCCCGTTGTCTTGGGCTGGTCAAGGTATGTACGGCTGGGCGACAGCCCGATTGACGGTCGATGACAGGGTAAATAAGGCTTTGGTCCATGCCGATAAGATCGGCACGGGGCATTGTTGCAGGGCTGGCCATATATTAAATTTTGTTCATCCGGCAATAGTTTGCAGGTTCTGCAATGCATACGCCTGTCGTCGCGCGTCGTAGGGCGGATCATTCGATCCGCCGGGGGTCTTGCCGGGAACTCTTCGCTGGCAACGTGTATCTTCCAATGCGGCAACAGCGGCGGATCGAATGATCCGCCCTACGTTGAAAAGAGCAGTTCGTTTTGACCCTCGATTCTTCCACTTTCGTATATTCGTTGGCGGAGTGCATGACAGCACCTCGACCGATTGCTCTTTTCAGAACATTCAGTTTCAAAATACGGGAAGCACAAGTGCTTATTGTGCTGTGATAACAGAGTCCGACCAATGCGAAAAAATCCAACTGGAAGGTGGCGTCGAAACAGTTGTTTCAAAGAAGTTCTGAAAAGAGTAATGGTTGAGGTGCTCAGCCACTGATTTTAATCTCAGCCGGCAGTCGTAGGGCGGATCATTCGATCCGCCGGGGTTCTTGCCGGGAATTCTTCGCTAGCAACGTGTATCTTCCTATGCGGCAACAACGGCGGATCGAATGATCCGCCCTACGCCGAAAAGAAGAGTGGTCGTCCATCCACCGAAGCACGTTTTAATTGGTGAGATAACCACCGTCGACCGGATAAATGCCGCCGGTAATAAACGACGCGCTATCCGAGCACAAAAATAACGCCATCGCAGCAATCTCATCGGCCTTGCCGAGGCGCCCGATCGGATGCATCGAGGCGCCCGCACTCACCATCTCCGGCGTCGCATTGGCGCGCAACATCGGCGTATCGATATAACCCGGACACACCGCATTCACGCGCACGCCCTTAGCGGCATAAGTTTGCGCCGCATTCTTCGTCAACCCGGCGACCGCATGTTTAGCAGCGACATAAGCGGGCGTAGTAGGGGAGCTTACCAAACCCATGATCGATGACAAATTCACGATCGAACCGCCGCCATTGTGCAACATTGCGGGAATCTGGCTGCGCAACGAATAAAATACACCGTTCAAATTGACATCCAGGTTGCGATGCCAACCCTCGAGCGAATAATCGGTCAACACATTCGACTCGCCGGAAATTCCCGCGCAGTTCACCGCAAAATCGAGGCGGCCGAATTGCCGCACGGTCGCATCGACGGCGGCCTGCACATTGGCGGCATCGGTGACATTCATCTCGACGAACAAGGCTTTACCGCCCTGTGCCACAATCTCGGCAGCTAATTTGGCACCGGCAGCTGCGCTTTGATCGGCGATTACCACCGCCGCGCCATTGGCGGCGAACTGCCTGATACAAGCCTCGCCGATACCCGACGCACCGCCGGTAACGAAGGCAACTTTATGGGAGAAATCGTACTGTGTCATTGCTATAACTCCGCTGGCTGAATGCGTCGCTACTTTATACTTATCCCAAGCACCGTGATACAGCCGCGGTTAACGGGTAATGTATCGTTAATGCAGCGATCGTTATCGAGTACCTACAACACTTAAATCGAAGTAACGGCAGGATATGAACGGTTCCATAAAGGTTTTAATTATCGGCTATGTCTGGCCCGAGCCGCGCTCGTCGGCGGCCGGCTCGCACATGCTACAAATCATCGAGCAATGTATTGCGCAACATTGGCAAATTACCTTTGCCAGCCCTTCCACGCCGAGCCAGCAGGGCGCGGATTTATCGGCTCTGGGCGTGGCGGAAAAAACTATCGCCTTGAATTGCAGCAGCTTCGATAATTGGGTGCGCGAACAACAACCGGATATCGTTATCTTCGATCGCTTTATGATGGAGGAACAATTCGGCTGGCGCGTAGCGGAACAATGCCCGCAAGCATTGCGGGTGCTGGAGAGTGCGGATCTGCATTGTCTGCGCACCGCGCGGCAGCGGCATTTACAGCAGGGGCTGCGCACCGATGCCGAGCGTTATATGCAGACCGTGCCGAGCCAGTCGCTGGCCGATCTGTATACGGATATGGCCGGCCAGGATGTCGCGCAGCGCGAAATAGCGGCGATTTTTCGCTGCGATTTAACCTTGCTGCTATCGGAAGTTGAAATGGAATTGCTGGTACAGCATTTTCGAGTGCCGAATTATCTATTGCATTACTGTCCCTTTCTTCTCGAGGCTCCGAGTGTCGACCAATGGCCGGCTTTTGCCGAGCGCGAGCACTTCGTCAGCATCGGTAATTTCCTGCACGAGCCGAATTGGGACGCTGTGTTATGGCTGAAGCAGACGCTCTGGCCGATGATTCGCGCGCGCTTGCCGCGCGCGCAACTATTTGTGTACGGCGCCTATCCCTCGCCTAAAGTGTCCGCTCTGCATAATCCAGCGCAGGGCTTTAATGTGTTGGGCTGGGTTGAAGATGCCTTGGCAGCGATGCAGCGCGTGCGGATCTGCTTGGCGCCATTGCGGTTTGGCGCCGGCATAAAAGGCAAGCTGGTCGACGCGATGCTAAGCGGCACGCCCAGCGTAACGACATCGATTGGCGCCGAGGGCATGACGATAGCGGTCGGGCAGTCGAAGATATGGAGCGGCGCGATAGCGGACGACGCACAGAGTATGGTCGATGCGGCGATACGCTTGCACGAAAGCGCGAGTGAATGGCAAATCGCCCAGCAAAGCGGATTGACTATTTTACGGCAGCGCTTTGATAAGCAGCGCTTCGGCGCCTCACTGGTTGAGCGCTTGCGAGCGGGACGGGAGCAGCTCGAACAAAATCGGCGGAATAACTTTGTCGGCGCGATGTTGCAACATCATATGCATAAAAGCACGCATTATATGGCGCGCTGGATTGAGGCGAAAAACAGTATAGAGGTTAAAAATAATATAGAAGTTAAAAATAGTATCGAAGCGAAGAATGCCGTTTAGTTGACGCGATCGCCGTGAGTGATTCTGGAGATTTTTCCTTCTTCGAATTCGACATTCATTAAAAACGTACCGACGCCGAAATTGTAAGTCCATAAATCGACTTGATGGCAGACCGCCTCTACGCCGAAATTACTCTGTATATATTCGTTGCGGCAGTACGAATCGGTAGCCGTTGGCGGCCCGCATTTTTCGACCAACTCCGCCTTATTATCGCCAACCTGGACCAGGTTGGTGCCGCAGCGCAGGCTTTCGGCCTGGGCCCATTGGTTAAGTAGGCCGACAAACAATAAGGCGGTCAGAAAACGCATAACTTTGGACACTTGGGGCAATTCCGGGCAAGGTATTTATCGACCTTTATATATGAAGCGCTGCGCCTTAATCAACCGAGTACGCCAGCTTTTTTCAGATCCTCGGCGCGACGATTATAAGTGGGGAGCGCTATTGCGGCCGATTGGCGCATAGATTGCGAAATAAATATCGCCCGATCAATTCAGCTTGCGCGCCACGCCGATCGGCAGCGCGCCGACGCGGCGCATTTCGGCATCGTCGAACAACGTTGGATCGGATAGAAAGGCGCGCGCAAAATCCAGCGCATCGTCTCCCCAAAATAATTGGCCGCCAATGCGTAGTGTCGGTACGCCAAATACGCCGTGCGCAATTGCCGCATCGGTATTGGTTCGCAGCGCATCCTTGATCGATGGTTCGTTGATGCGCGCCGTATCGATATTCAGTCGCTGCGCCAACTCGATCGGTAACTGCGGATCGCCCGCATCGGCGCCGCTGGTCCACAGCGCTTTGAATATCGTATCGATCGCCTGGCGGCTGCAGTTCGCAGCAAGTGCCAAGCGCAGGTATGGAATCGGATTAAACGGATGCGCGGCGGGAAAACGAAACGCAATATTTCGCTGCCGCGCCACCCAGGTGCACCAGCGATAAGTCCACTCGCGCTTGCCGGCAATTTCGGCCGGGCCTTTCTGCTCCCAGTGATTAAGCAATCCGGCAAATAATATCGGGCGATAATTCAGTTGCACGTCCGGCAGCGAATCCAGCCGCAGCCAGGCGAAGTAGGAGTAGGGCGAAATAAAATCGAAATACCAGTCGGCGCTTGTCACGGCTTTCTCCTGCTGATCAGTTGCGGAGCGGCGCTCCTTATCGATCCGTTGCGTGCGATTAAAACTACTGCAACTGCGAGAGGGCGTCGGCGATAATATACCAGTGCGGTTTTTCCACGCTGCCGCATCGGATGAGATAGGCGTTTGCAAAGGTCCGTCGTGCGGACAGCATGATTGTTAGCAGGGAGGAGATTGGCGATGACTATCACCATTACCGCATTTGATCGCTCGCCCGATGGCGGCAAGGGGTTGGCGCGCGATACGCGCGTGCGCTGGGCGCTCGAAGAAGTGGGCCGGCCTTATGCGGTTCGCCTGGTTTCGTTCCCGGCGCTGAAAGAACCCGCGCATCTGGCGCTGCATCCGTTCGGCCAGATTCCGACTTATGAAGAGGGCAATCTCGCCCTGTTCGAGACCGGAGCGATAGTCCTCCATATCGCTGAGCGCCATGCGGCCCTGCTGCCGATCGATGCCAATGCGCGGGCGCGCGCGATCGCGTGGATATTTGCCGCGCTCAACACGGTGGAGCCGCCGATCCTTGAGTTCGCAACCGCTAAATTGTTCGAGGGTGACAAGCCTTGGGCCGAGGCGCGTCTGCCGATCGTCATGGATCGCGTGCGCAGTCGGTTACAGCAACTTGCCGCACGGCTCGGCGATGCCGAATGGCTCGATGGTGCGTTCAGCGCGGGCGACCTGATGATGGTGTCGGTACTGCTCAGGCTAAAGCCCTCGGGCCTGCTGCCTGAATTTCCGAGCCTCGCCGCGTATGTCGAGCGCGGCGAGGCGCGGCCTGCCTATCAGCGCGCGTTCGCCGCGCAATTGGCGATCAACACCAGGCCGGCAACCGGCTGACTGGAATCGCGCTGGACTTGAAGTTGTCATCCGAGCTTTTTTGTTCGGTTTTCTTGATGCGCGCGTCCCTACCAGCCGTTGTTGCGCCAAGCAGTTGAGCGGTAGACAATCTGGCGTCGGCTCGTGGGATGAGGTGGGCTGCAAGCCAGCTTCGTATTCTTGAATCGGAGGGATATCACGATGAGCAAAAAAATCATGACTGCCGTAGCGACCTTGGTAATCACCGCCGGCATTCAATTGCTGTCAGTGCCGGTCTACGCAACCGAACAGGGCGAGCAGCGACGGGATGCGCGCGATACGAGACAGGACGGCCGCCAGGAGGGCAGACAGGAGAAGGCGGCATGCCGGGCGGGAAATGACAAGAGTAACGCGGAATGCCGGCAGGATAAGCGCAACGGCAAGCAGGACACGCGCGAGACGGCTCGGGCGATCAGGAGGCAGTAGTTACGCAGTTAAACCCTTGAGTACCGAACCTATCGTTGGCGTTGGCGCAGCAGTTTTTCAGAGGTTCCCTAAAGGTTTTTCAGGCGGCCATGCGCTGCCGGGCTGTCCTGCAAAGCCAGTTTGTTTTGGGTTGGATTGGCGGCGAGTTGCGACATGAGATCGCGCACTTGCGCACCGAAACGCCGCTGTTCAGCCCACGCTATGCGATTGGCCGGCGGTAGTTTGTCGGCAATTTTGGCGGGATTGGTATGCACGCCATTGACCAGAAATTCATAATGCAGGTGCGGACCAGTGGCCCACCCGGTCGATCCCACCGCACCGATCATTTGATGCTGCTTAACACGATCTCCGGCTTTAACGGCGCGCTTGTTAAGGTGCAGGTATTTCGTCGAGTAAGTGCCGTCATGTTTGATGACGACATAATTGCCCATTGAATCGTTGCAAGCGGATTCCACGACGCGGCCGTCGCCCGCGGCGTATACCGGCGTGCCGGTCGGCGCGGCGTAGTCGATGCCGAGGTGCGGACGATTGACGTTGAACAGCGGATGCATACGACTGTTGCTGAAAGGCGACATGACACTAATGAAGTCCAGCGGTGCGCGCATGAACGCTTTGTGCATGCTGATGCCGTCCGCGGAAAAATAACCTACTTCGCCATTGGTGTAGACATAGCGGAATGCCGAATACGCATGGCCTTGGTTGACGAATGAAGCCGCGAGAATAGGGCCGTCGCCCACTTTCTTGCCATCGACGTAGTGCTCGTCGTAAAGCACAGTGAAGTGGTCGCTCGGGCCTAAATCCAGTTGTAAATCGATTTCGCTGCCGAAAATGTCCGCGAGCTGCTGGATCATTGAATCGCTGAGGCCGGCATCGGTTCCTGATTTACGGAAAGATGACGTAATGCTGCCGCTTGCCAGTTGTTGATGTACTTCGGGTGCGTTGCTGACTTTCTCGGCAACAAAACTATTTTCGTCGCGATGGTAGTGCGTGCCTTGCAACGAGCTCTCAAGGTCTCTCCAATCGTCTGTCGCAGCGCCGGTGCCGACATTTAATGAGGGCTCACTGGATGTTGTCGCGGTTAAGTTCGCGAGCGCGCGTTGCGGGTTCTGGTCAGTATCGCCGCTGACTATTGGCATGGGGCGGCGGTTGGCCTCCACCTCTCTGCTCGGCAGCAACAATGCGAAAAAGACCAGCGCTATTGCAGCGGCGGCGAGGCGCATATGCATTCGCAAGAAATCTTGTGCTGCGTTTTTTAATACTGTGTTGACTACTGAAAAATACTTATCTGGCATTATTCAAATATTCAATTCTGGGTCAATAAGACCGGAAAAAGATTCGCTAAAAAGTTAGCCGAAATGGATAACTCTTATGAACTCAGAGTGCTTTAGTAAGCGGACTGAACTGCGAGGAATACTGCTCAAGCTAATATTGGATGCGCGTCGATTCTATCAGTTCCGTCAATCGAAACTGGCGGGCATGACATTGCCATGTTTGTGTCGCTCACATTGATCCCTCTCGCTAGGGACGAGCCAGACCGAAGCCTAACAAGGTTCTGCCGAAGAAAGTATGCGTAGAAACCGAAATTGGCCTGATTTACCAGCTTTATAGGACCTATGTCGACCAGGTGGAAAATTTGCCATGAACGGATATTTACTATTTATCTCAGAAACACTCTGACGTAGGGGCGGGTCACTCTGATCCGCCATGCGGCTACACCGTATCGTTCGGTTTCTCCGCTGCTGCGGGGGCGGTGCCACCGCGCCATCCGCCTTTATTTTTTCAAAGGCTCTTGTGTCCGTAAGCTCCTCCGCGCGACGACAAGGTCGCGCAGATTCTCGCTGCTATTCCTCCAATGGCGGAAGCTCTCGCACCTGCCGAGCCTTTGAAAAAATAAAGGCGGACGGCTCTGGATGATTGGGTGCAGAGTTCGATCGCAGATGCGATCGGTCATTACGCTTAGCGGCGCAGCGCCAAAATATTTCCCGACACAATCAACGCAAGGCCAATGATGGCGGGAATCGACCACACATAATGTTCGTATACGGTGGAAATCGCCAGCGCGACGATCGGAATCAGCAGCGACGAATAACCGGCTTTCTCCGGTCCGATAATGGCAAGCAGACGCAGGTAGGCGCCGAACGCGATCACTGATCCGAACAGCGCCAGATAAAGCAGCGACAGCGTGTAGCTCGCGGTGTATTCATAACTGAAGTGGGCGCCGCTGACGAGCGCGGCAATCGTCAGCATGAGCGTACCGTAAAACATACCCCAGGCATTGACTGTGATGACAGGCAGCCCCGAGTGACTGTTGCGGGTTGCCACGATACTGCCCAGCGATGCGATAAAAGTTGCGCCAAAGCCGAAGGCGAAGCCCCGCAGTGCGTGATCATTCAAACTCAGCTCGCGTATCTCCGGATAAAATAATAAAGCAACGCCAACGAAACCGACCCCGCCGCCGAGCAGACCGTAGCCGCTGACTTTGCGCTGCAGAAAAAAACGCGCATTAAATATATTGAGAAACACCAGGCTGGAAAATATAACCGCCACGATGCCGCTGGTCAGATAAACCTCGGACCAATACACCAACCAATAATTGAGACCGAACAGTGTGCAGCCTTGCAGCGCAATAAAGCCGTGATTGCGGCGACTGATACGCAGCGGCGCGCGCGCCAGCGCACACCAGATAAACAAAAAAATACCGGCGATGGCAAAGCGATAAATAACCGATACCAGCGGTTGCACCGTGCCGAGCTGAAACTTAATGCCCAGCCACGTCGAGCCCCAGATACACACGGTGAGCAGATAGAGAACGATAGCGCTGGAAGGCAAGGGCGGTTGCTCGAAAAGAGGAGCGACGATGGTAATGAGTACGCTGTATCTCTGACAAGCATTGATTGTTCTGGGCTACATCGAATGGCCGATGCAGCAATGTCGATGTCGCGGGTAATGACCGCAGGACATAGCTGACCTTCGCGAGCTACTCAGTGTTGATCCCGAAAGCGGCCATTGACGCATACGTTTGAGGGGCGATTTCCCAATCTAACGGATCAAGTGTTGATATGCGCAACGTAATTCGGTACAAAGAATGCCCTGCGCCATCGACTCTTTGGTGAGGGACCGATAGAGGCAGACAATAAGAATCAAAAATGGCTCATAACATAAGCAGCTTCAGTTGTTCCCTAGCAAAACTAGCAGTACCAAAAAACCATAATTAACGGATAAAACTATAATTAACGGATAAACGGTGAATAAGAATGAAAAAATTAGCTTTAGTAACGGCTGTTTCAACCCTCCTCGCATCCCCGGCCTTTGCAGCATTTACTCAGACCTATCACGGCACGGCCAAATCCGGCTCGGGTGCTAACGCTACGTCCACGGATGGTCAGTTGAATAACGGTATTCAGGTTTCGACAGGTTTTCCTACTAAGGTATGGTACGTGGATACGGCTTCGGGTACCGCCAGCAACAAGACCGCCCCGGCCATCCAATTGAGCGTAGCTACCAATTGGACTTTCGACTTCACCGACCCGTCTGCCGTGGCCTTCACCGGTGATATCCAATACGGCACCTACACCACGCAAACCAGCGTTACCAGTTTTGCAGCGGTCGACGGTCGCTACACCATCTACAACGCCTTGCAACAATTCTCCGGTACCGGTACGTGGAACGCATCGACCAGAACACTCACGTACACCAACGCGATCGGTGGATTGAATGCGGGCGGCGCGTCGGTAGGAACGAACACTGGTGGGACATGCGTAAACGGGGCGACTAGTTCCTTTACTACAGTTTGTGGCAGCGCCACTACTGCGACGCCAGACTGGGAAGGCTTAACCTTTAGTTTTGTCTTCTCGGCCGACAAGTCTACCTTCGCTGGCGCCCTGGTGGGTACCGATAAGAGCGGTGCGGGCTTGGCCGCGACCACCACTACCATCAATTGGCAAATCAGCAGCTACGAAGTGTTCCCAATAATACCGGTACCTGCAGCCGCATGGTTGTTTGGTTCGGGGTTGCTCGGCCTAGCTGGCACCGCACGTCGCCGTCGCTCGGTATAATTAAGTTGTAAAAACAGGGTTTCAGGGTTCGGCCGATTGTTAGTGACAACGCAAAGGTTGAACAAAGGGTTTTAGCGGTTGATCTCTGGGCTCGATATAAATTGCTATCATGAAGTTTGGGCAGAATATTAGGCGATTAACAAGCAAAGGCAGCTCACCACTACACGTCGGCTGCTTTGGTCGTTGAACTTGTAGAAAACTATATTTCCTTCAATCGGTGTGCCCTGCGTGAACGCCCGCTTTTCGTTTTAATTTTGTTCTGGTAATGAGCGCTCTGTCCGAGGAGCAGTCGTTAATAACAGCGTCGGTAGTTTATGTATCGGGAGGGGTTTACAGTCTGGCTTGGGGAGGAAGTTTGTCGGCATGTAACGGAGGGTGACCCCTCCGCTTCACTTCGTTCAGCGCCTCCCCCTACAGCGTAGGGGAGGCAAGTAGCGTGTTAGCTGGCTTTTTTCTTCGCCATATCCATGGCGATTTCTTCGATCAAATCTTCCTGACCGCCTACCGTGCGACGCGCTGTCATTTCCAGCAGGATTTCGTGCGCGGGTACGCCGTATTTTTTACTGGCGCGTTTTGGGATTCAATCGAGTCTGCCCCATGCTGTTCGCCACCACACGTCAACAATGGTTTTGGACAATAAATTTGTCCTCGTTGCTTGCCGTTGCAGGCATCAAGGTTAGCTAATAATACATGCTGCAATAAAAGGATTCTTTGACAGCCGTTATGGAGTGGTGGGGCGACCAATAAGCCGGCTTAGCGCTTTGTGGGCAGTAGTGCGTAACATGACTTTTGCGAGTTGCGGGTTTTTCTATTTTAGATCCCCCGTGCGCGAGATCGGCTGCCCAAATCAGAGCATCGCCCTTATTGGCCGCAAAGTGTTTACGCTCCAACCCCGCTCTTTGTGCGCTGGCCTCAAGTTGATCCAGGAAATCATCGTGAGCTGCCTGTCCATCGCGCTCGCGATTCCAATGCTTGTAGCGATCGCTGAAAATGGTGTCGGGCAAGCGATGGCTACCCACAAAGTATTCAAGCTCACCGCTGCCAGGTTTGATATTTTCCAGAGCGACCCAGCTGGCTGCAAGATGCATCGGCTCCGTGACGGCAACGTAAGCGGTATCCTGATGCATTCGCTGCTGCGAGCCGTGCTCAAATGTCAGGCTCTGAAATGCGAGTGGCGCTTCATCAAAAATGAGGTTTAGAAAGTGTGTAATCTGTGAGTTGCAGGAAATATTGCGTGCCGCAGTTGAATGTACGTAGAGATCGAGTAATTTGAATCGCTTTGTGCGATGCGAGGGCTTTAGTGTAAAAATATTTCCATTGAGGTCGATTTTGACGGTCTCGGATCCATGGCTGATAGCCTCTTCAACTTCAGCGTTGAATGCGTCGATACAATCGTAATCAACTACACTCGGCAAAACTACATAGCCATCGCGAATGAATGTTTCGATGCGATCCGCGTCGGCTTTTGTCCAGCGCTGTGACGCAACACGCCGATCCAGTTCATCCAGTGCATCCAATCGATCAACCCACAAACCGCCAAACTGACTATGGTGCAGAGGCTGTTTTGTAGTGCGATTTTTAAACCATGACTTCATTGAAAGTCCTTTAACATTTTTTGTTATTGGAGTTTATCCTCGCCGAATTGTCTGGAATTTACAAGCCGATGGTTACGATCGAGTCTCACTGTCGGCTATCGAGTCCTGCCGGCTTTGCCGGGACGGTGCCAAGGTGCGGCCCACCTTTATTTTTTCAAAGACTCTTGCGTCCGTGAGCTCTTCCGCGCGACGACGAGGTCGCGCGGATTCTCGCTGCTATTCCTCCAATGGCGGAAGCTCCCGCACTTGCCGAGCCTTTGAAAAAAATAAAGGCGGACGGCTCCAGATGGCCGGGTGCCGTGCTCGATCGAATCTGCTCAATCGCAATTTAATCTTTTTGCGATTTACTTATTTTTTCTGCGGGTCAGGCCTGCTAATCCGGTCAATGCAGTGCCGAACAAAAGAGCGGCCTGCGGAATGGGGACCGAAGAGACAGTTTGCACCGAAGTAAAGTACGTATATACGATGTAGGCATCGCTGCCGTGGTTGTATTGTAAGGTGAGCGAGGACCCATTTGGCGGCATTCCATCCTCATTGATGTTCTGCGGAATGGTTGGAGGATTGGCGGAGAAATCGAAACCGTTAGGGTCGCTTACTGATACGACGTCGAAAAGAGCAATATCCCAGCCTGGCAGGTCGTTGGGATGGCTCAATGCGGCGGTTGGGTCCACCGTAAAGTCGAGTTGGTCGGAGAGGCCGCTCACGAGCGCGTGTGTGAGGCGCAGTTCTGCGTTACCGCTATAGGATATTTGGTTCGGCCCGCTCGCGCCCTCGAAGGTCAATTCGATTTGGAAGGGGCTTTGATAATAATATTCGACTACGTATCCGTAGGGGTCCACGACCGACTTTTTGAAGGTGGCGCCGCTGTCGTATGTCAGACTGCCGTGAAATACACCGCCTTCTGTAATCGATGTCCCGGATATCGCGGGCATGAGATAGGCGTAGGTGTCAATATCGAAGGGAGAGGAGCTGTTGGCGTAGTCTTGCATAAACTGGCCATAGTTGAATATCTGGTACGTGTTGCCGGTGAACGCAACATTTACCGGTGTTGCATGGAGCGTGGGCACCGCGGCAAATAATGCCAGACACAATAAGGGCTTGATTGCTGATTTTTTCATCATGAGTACCAGTCCTGAGTTTATTGTTTTTTTTCCATCGATTTACGGCCGGTCGAGGAGATATTGCCGTGTGGATGCGGCCTCCATTTCCCAACGAGTCAAATCGAATCGAGCTAGGCCGCGTTGGGTTGTGGCTGAACTCTTATCTGATTTGCGGCATAGCAGAATTAACTTCCCCGCCGTCATTTAGCCATATTTCGTAGCGCTTTGGCAAAACCCGCTAACGATTTCGTAGTGCGCATAGTCGAGTTTTTTTATGATTTATTGCTGCGCTGCAGGCTGAAATATTTTAAATATGTAATTAACCAGCCGTTTAGTGGGGGGAGACTGAGATCGGTACGGCCGAATTGATTAAGATTTAAATATAACGAAGGCAGTGAGGGCTGCCGGCACAGTGGCCGGCAGCGTTCATTACTTAACTGGCTTTCTTGGTCTTCGCCATTTCCATGGCGATTTCTTCGATCAAATCTTCCTGGCCGCCGACGGTTCTGCGCGCCGCCATTTCCAGCAGAATTTCGTGCGCTGGCACGCCGTATTTTTTGCCGGCGCGTTTTGCGAATAGCAGGAATGACGAGTAGGCGCCGGCGTAGCCGAGTACCAACGCTTCGCGGCTAATGCGCACCGGATGTTCCATCATCGGCCACACGCGATCTTCGGCGACGTCCATCAATTTGAAAATATCGACGCCCTGCATATCCGCGCCCATGCGATCGAGCACAGCGGCGAATACTTCGAGCGGTGTGTTGCCGGCACCGGCACCGAGACCGGCTACCGAACCGTCGATGCGCACGGCACCGGCTTCGACCGCGGCCAGCGAGTTGGCGACGCCCATCGCCATATTGTGATGGCCGTGAAAACCGACTTCGGTATCGGGATGCAATTCAGCGCGCAGCAGCGAAATATAGCTGGCGACATCGTGCGGCAACATATAACCGGCCGAGTCGGTCGCGTAAATGGTATTGGCGCCGTACGATTCCATCAGCTTGGCCTGCACCAACAATTCTTCCGGCGTAATCATATGCGCCATCATCAGGAAGCCGACGGTATCCAGACCGAGTTTGCGGCCGAGCATGATGTGTTGTTCGCTGACATCGGCCTCGGTGCAATGCGTCGCGACGCGAATGGTTTTGACGCCGCAATCGGCTGCCATGCGCAAATGATCGACGGTGCCGATGCCGGGTAACAACAGCGCGGAAATTTTTGCGCGTTTGACATGCTTGGTGACGGCGGTTAAATATTCTTTGTCGCTGTGCGCGGGGAAACCGTAGTTCACCGACGCGCCGCCGAGACCGTCGCCGTGCGTGACTTCGATCAACGGAATACCGGCTTCATCGAGGCCGGTGGCGATGTTCACCATTTCGTCGATACTGATTTTGTGCTGCTTCGGATGCATGCCGTCGCGCAGACACATATCGTGCAGAATAACTTTTTTGCCTTTCAAGTTCATAATTAAGCTACCTCTTTCTGCATCATTTCAGCATACAGTTCCGCGGTGCGCAGCGCCGCGGCGGTCATGATATCGAGATTGCCGGAATACTTCGGCAGGAAATCGCCCAGGCCTTCCACTTCCATCGATACGGTGACGCGATTGCCGTCGAAAATCGGACCGGTTTTCAAGCGATAGCCGGGTACGTATTTCTGCACTTCTTTGATCATCGCGTGAATCGATTCGGTGATTTTGTCGCGATCCGGTTCGGTTTCGGTGAGGCAGTGAATGGTGTCGCGCATGATCAACGGCGGCTCGGCCGGGTTGATGATGATGATCGCTTTGCCTTCTTTGGCGCCGCCGACTTTTTCGATCGCGCCGGCGGTGGTGCGGGTGAATTCATCGATATTTTTACGGGTGCCGGGGCCGGCGGATTTCGACGCGACGGTAGCGACGATCTCGGCGTATTTCACCGGTTGCACGCGCGATACCGCGGCCACCATCGGAATCGTTGCCTGGCCGCCGCAGGTGACCATGTTGACGTTGGATTTTTTACCCTCGGCCAGCAGCGCTTCCAAATTTACCGGCGGAATGCAGAACGGGCCGATCGCGGCGGGCGTTAAATCGATCATCATCACGCCGAGTTCGGTGACCTTGCGCGAGTTTTCCGCGTGCACGTAGGCAGAGGTCGCATCGAAGGCGATTTGAATATTGTCGGCTTTGATGTGCGGCACCAAACCGTCGATGCCGTCGGTGGTGGTTTTCATGCCGAAGCCCTTCGCGCGTTGAATGCCCGGCGAATCCTCGACACCTACCATCCATACCGGTTCGATCCATTCGCTGCGCATGGCTTTCATCAGCAGATCGGTGCCGATGTTGCCCGGACCGATAATGGCGGCACGCAATTTTTTGCTCATAAGAAAATTCCCATCGTTGCAAAAATTAAATTGGAAAACTGTTGTTCCCCTCGCCCTGCGGGAGAGGGGCAGGGGTGAGGGCTACAATATTTAAATTTCACGTAATGCTACTTTTAATTTCGCTGGCCCTCACCCTAACCCTCTCCCGCAGGGAGAGGGAACTATCAGTCAGTGAACGAACAGCTCACCGAGCCCAGCTTGACGCCGTTGGCATCCTTTAAATCCAGATGCATGGTGTCGCCGGCCTTTACCGATTCCAGCGGCACCAGCGAGCCGGATAAAATCACTTCGCCGGCCAGGAACGGAATACCGAACTCGCCCAGCGTATTCGCCAGCCACGCCACCGCGGTGAGCGGATTGCCCTGTACCGCCGAGCCTTTGCCGGAGCTGATTTTCTCGCCGTTCTTGAACACGTCGATCTCCAGATTGGGCAGATCGAACGCGCGCGGATCGAGTTGCTGTTTGCCGAGTACATACACGCCGCACGATGCGTTATCGGCGACGGTGTCCTGAATTTTGATTTTCCAATCCTTGATGCGCGAATCGACGATTTCGAAACATGGAATAATGCATTCGGTGGCGTCGAGCACCTGCTGTTCGGTGACGCCGGGGCCGCGCAAATCCTTTTTCAATTTGAAGGCGATTTCGCCCTCGGCGCGCGGCGCGATCAATTGGCCGGGCACTTTAATCGCGGCGTTGTCGTCGAAAGCCATCGCGTCGGTAAGAAAGCCGAAGTCCGGCTGAAACACGCCGAGCATTTTCTGCACCGCGTCGGAGGTGACGCCGATTTTCTTGCCGACGATTTTTTCGCCGTCGCGGTCGAGCCGCAATTGCACCATGTGTTTGGATATGTGGTACGAGTCGGCGATTTCAATGCCGTCGACCCGCTCTATCAGCGGCGCCAGCGTACGGCAGCCGCGCAGGGCTTCGTACAATTCCAGGCCGAGTTCTTCGATGCGATTTTTGGGCAGCGCCATTATTTATTTCCCCGCCTGCAATTTGCTGTTGAGGAAGGCGATACAGCTGCGATTGAACAGTTCGGTGTGTTCGATCATAAACCAGTGGCCGCATTGCGAGGTCACCACCATTTCGTAGTCTTTCAGGCCTTTCGCCAATTTCATTACGCCGGTTTCCGGCATCAACTTGTCGTCGATGCCCCAAAACACCAGCGTCGGCACGTTGATTTCGCCGAGGCGGTCGGTCAGGTTAGGCACATCCATGGTCTTGATGACTTGATCGTTTTGCAGTTGGAAGATTTCCCAGCGCTGATCGATCATGGTTTCGCTGACCGATGCGGCATCGAACACCAGCGCCTTCTTAATAAATTGCGCCAGCGTATCGCGCGAGGTGGCGCCGCTCATGAACACTTCCTTCATGATCGCCATGGCCGGCATCGCGAAGTAGGCGGGTTTGTCTTCGAGGCCGCCGGGCGACATCAAAATCAATTGCGAAACTTTCTGCGGATATTTCAGCGCCAGGCCGATAGCGATAGCGCCGCCCAGCGAGTTGCCGAGCAACACCAGTTTGCTGACGCCGATTTTGTCGAGAAACTCGTTCACGTACTCGACGAAATAATCGAGCGTATAAATGGCATCGGTGGGTTTGCTGGAGTAACCGTAGCCGGGCAGATCGATCAACAGCGCGCGATAACCGGCTTCGACAAACGCCGGTGCATTGAGATGGAAGTTACTCCAGCCGCTGGCGCCGCCGCCGCTGCCTTGTAAGAACAATACCGGGTGGCCTTGGCCGCCACCCTTCTCGTTTTGTAAGTCGTGGTAGTGAATCTGCATGCCGTTGCTGAGATCGACGTATTTGCCTTCGGGTAATACTTTGCTGTTATGGGCGCTCATATTCGTTCCTTAAGTCAAAAGGCCCGCCGCTGCAAATCGCAGTGGGGGCCTTGGCGTTAAATCAAGGCTACCGCAACGCTATTCGACGACCGCTGCGCTCCAGCTCACCGGATCGCCCAGCATCGGGCGGTGGGAGGGTGGCTGCGTGCCGTTGATGTCCTGAATTCCATAGTGCTGCGCCTCTTCCGCACCCACTAACGTGAGGCCGGACTTGGCGAGCAAATCGGGATCATTATACAGCGCATCGATCACCAGGCCAGTCAACTGCGGACTTTCCATCATGGCCGCCAGCGCGGTGTACTTATCGGGCTCGGCGGCGATCACACGCTCGGTGCGCTCGGTGCGCAGCATGCCCATCCAGATCGAGACGGCGGCGATATTGAACGGTTTGAAGTCGTGGGCCATATCGTGCGCCATTTTATCGCTGCCGATCTTCTGCGCGCCGTAGGCGGGGCCGTGCATATAGCAGCGAGCGCCGAACGACGAGGTGTTCACCACCAGGCCGCGCTTATTTTTCACCAGCAGCGGCGCCGCGTAATAAGTAGCGAGATAGGCGGAGCGCAGACCGACATCGAGAATATCGACTAGGTCGAGCGATTTTTCCCAGAACGGCCCCGGTTTGATCAAATCGTCGTGAATCGCGGCGGCGTTGTTGACCAGGATGTCGAGCCGACCCTGTTCGCGCTCGACCTGCGCGAATAGCGCTTTGACCTGCGCCTCATCGCTGCAATCGCAGGCCACGGCGATGCCCTTGCCGCCGCGCGCGGTCACTTCCTGCGCGGTCTGGCCGATGGTGCCGGGCAGCGGCGCGTCGCCTTCGTTCAAGCTGCGGCCGGTGACGTAGACGATATCGCCTTTGCCGCCTAACGCCAGCGCTATGCCTTTGCCGGCGCCGCGGCTGGCACCGGTAACTACTACTACACGCGGTGTGCTCATTTATCGCTCTCCAAAGAATGCAGTGGGGTCAGACCCCGAACGGGCTCTGACCCCTGGTCGGTGGCTACAGGAAGATATCCGTGCTTTCGAGACCGAGTTGCACGCCGCCATAGTTTCTACCGAAGGTGTACGGATTATTCGCTACGTGCGCGCGGCCGGCGAGAATATCCAGCGTGAAGCGCTGCAGCGGCGATTCGAGAAAAATGGCGCGACCGCCGCACATTTTTTGCAGTTCCAGCGCGGCCGCCAAACACTCTTCCGGTACGGCTGCCGATTCGTAGCGCTGTTGAATGCGTATGTTCAGATCGGTCGGTTGACCGCGGCGCGCATCGCCCATCAGCAGATCGAAGTTGGCCAGTAATTTCAGCTTCAATTTATCGACGGTGGCCTGCGCATGCGCGACCGCCATTTGTGCATGCGGATCCTCGGCGGTTTTGCTGCCGCTATTGGAGCCGATGCGTTTCGAGGCGATCTCGCGGTAGGAGTTGATCGCGCCCTGCAGCGCACCGATCGCGCCGGACGATACCGCGCGCGGGAAAATCTGCCCGAACGGAATTTTGTACAGCGGAATGGTGTGGCTGTCCGGGCCGGGGTTGGTGCCTTTGAAGCTATCCATCGAGCTCAAGGTGCGGTATTCGGGGACAAATGCGTCTTTGACGACGACATCGTTGGAGCCAGTGCCTTGCAGGCCGAAGGTGTGCCAGGTATCGAGCACTTCGAAATCGCCGCGCGGCACCATGAACGTGCGGTAATCGGGCGGGTTATTCGCATCGGGCGGCACCACGCCGCCGAGGAATACCCAATCGCAGTGATCGCAGCCGCTCGAGAACGACCAGCGGCCGCTAAATTTAAAGCCGCCTTCGACTCGTTCGACTTTGCCGACCGGCATATACGACGATGCGATCAATACGCTGGTGTCGTCCTTCCACGCTTCTTCCTGCGCGCGCAGATCGAACAGCGCGATCTGCCAGTTGTGCACGGCGATAACGCCGTAGATCCAGGCGGTCGACATGCACGCTTCGGCCAGCGCGAACTGCACTTCGAAAAATACCTGCGGGTCCATTTCGTAGCCGCCCCAGCGCTTCGGCTGCAGCACGCGGAACAGGCCGGCGGCCTGCATTTCGGCGACCGTGGCGGTGGATATTTTGCGATCGAGCTGCGCCTGGCGGGCGCGCTCGCGCAGCGCCGGTTGCAGCGCGCGGGCTTTTTGAATGACTTGTTCGGGCGTCGGAATTGCGGTGGTCATAATCGTCTACTCCGGAAACATGGTTGTTAGTCGTTAGTTATTAGTAGTTAGAAGTCGGTAGTTAGTAGTTGGTGGTAGAGGTTTTAGCTAACTTCCAACTACTAACCGCCAACTACTAAATCGCTGGCCTATTTGGCGAGCGCTTTGTACTGCCCCTTGTAGAAAACCAGCGGTTCTTTATCGCGGTTGTCGAATGCGAGAATGCGGCCGACCAGGATGATGTGATCGCCGCCGGGGTAGCGATGTTCGACTTCGCATTCGAAGCGTGCGCTGTAATCGGTCAGGACTGGCACATCGCCGACGCCGAGTTCGTGCACGGTATCGGCGAAGCGGTCGGTATTCTTCGATGCGAACTGGCGCGACAGGGCTTCCTGGCCGCTATGCAATACGTGAATGGTGAAGTGCGCGGCCTGGTGAAACGCTTCGAACGCGGTGGCGGTTTTAGCGACGCTCCAAAGGGCCAGCGGCGGATCGAGCGAGACCGACGAGAAGCTGTTGGCGGTCATGCCGACCGGATTGCCATGGGCATCGCGCCCGGTGATGATGGTGACGCCGGTGATAAAAGAACCGAAGGCGTTGCGAAGCTGGATGGGGTCGATTGCGCTCGTGGACTCTTTGCTCATGGACTCTCTACTCATGAAAGGTCTGGTTGTGGAAATTTGAGCCGGATCATAGCAAAGGCGGGGTGCTCAGACATACCTGATATGAGTGAATCACAGCGCATATCTCCATGGTTTGTAGAAGTGCTGTCAGATATCTAACAAAATGAGTACTGAGTTTCGTGCGAGGGCGCAGTGGGTGTACTGCTTCCCGGACACGCAAAGGCGTACATCCTTGCACAGACTCGGGTGTCGCCCTCCCTGGCGCCACACGGTCCAGGAAAGCAGTACACCCACTGCACTGTCACGTGCGGTGCCATCCGTCATTCAATAAGGAATAGGTGTCGACGGTGCCATGATCAATTGTCTTTAACAGAATGAACTCGCTCGGAAACTGAGAGCGCGGCGGGTATACCTCTAATTCAGACCGTGTGTCGCCAGGGACGGCGACACCCGAGCCTGCGCATGGATGCGCGCTGTTTGGCGTGTCTGGATTAGAGGTATACCCGCCACGCCAACACTGGGAACTAGAAAGTTCATTTTGTTAAAGACGCACAAAGGTAAAAAACAACGGGGAATTACATGAGTTCAGAAGCAATATTGGTCAGCAAGCAGGGCGCGGTGGGCGTGATGACGTTCAATCGGCCGGAGTTGTTGCATCGTTTGGATATTCCGATGATGTTGGCGATCGAAGCGGCGCTGACGCAGCTCGAGGCCGATAGCGAAGTGCGTGCGATTGTCATCACCGGGGCTGGCGATCGGGCGTTCTGTGCCGGCGGCGATATCGATGATTTAAAGAGCCGTTATGGTCTGGCGCATTACCGCGAATTCGGCGAAATAGTGCAGCGTTTATTTGTTCGTATCGAAGCGTGCGATAAGCCGACGCTGGCAGCGGTAAACGGCTGGGCGCTCGGCGGCGGCACCGAAATGTTATTGGCGATCGATATTCGTATCGTCGCGGCGGAAGCGAAACTGGGCCTGCCGGAAATCAATCTCGGAATTTTTCCCGGCGCCGGCGGCTCGCAGCGTTTGATGCGGCAGATTCCGTTGTGCCGCGCCAAGGAGTTAATGTTTGCCGGCGTGCAAATCACTGCCGCCGAGGCGTTGGCATTGGGCTTGATCAATCGCGTCGTGCCGCGCGCGCAGGTGCTCGAGGAAACGCTGCAACTGGCGCAGCAGATCGCGCAAAAATCGCCGCTGACCTTGAAGATTTTAAAGCGCAGTATGCGGCAGGGCGCCGAGATGCCGTTGGGAGCAGCTCTGGCTTACGAACAGGCGATGATCAGTCTGGCCTTCGATACGCAGGATTCGAAAGAGGGCTGCAGCGCATTTATCGAAAAACGCGCGGCGCAATTTACCGGTGAGTGAGCGCGGCGCGGCGGATAAAGTCGAAGCGGATGCCAATCGATGGGCTTGCCAGCCCGCCGGTTGGTATTCGTTCCGGCCCACTGCGAATATCTCAGGGCGATCGGCTATGATCTAAATGCAGCAACGATGGCCATATTTTCTGCGAGGGAGATGCGATGGATATCGATTGGACGGTCGAGCGCTTAATGGCGGAAGTCGCCAATCTTAGCGATGCTTTTAGCGCCGACGCTGATCTGCAGGCAACTTTGTATACTCGCTTGCGCGCGGTGCTGCGCGAATCGACCGGCCTCGGCGAAACCGAAGCCAAGCCGCGCCACGTTACCATGCTGTTATCCGATATTCGTGGTTTCACCGCCATCGCCGAAACGCTGCCGGCGATGGCGGTGGTCGACATGCTGAACCGCTACTTCGATTGCATGTGCCAAATCATCACGCGCTACCGCGGCACCATCGACAAATTTATGGGGGATTCGATTCTGGTGTTGTTCGGCGCGCCGACCAGCGCACCGGACGATGTCGAGCGCGCGCTGGCCTGCGCCGTCGAAATGCAATTGGCGATGAATGAATTCAATGCGATCAATGCATCGCTGACTTTACCTGCCTTGTATATGGGGATCGGTATCAATACCGGTCATGTGGTCGCGGGCCCATTGGGGCCGGATGCGCATTGTGAATACACCGCGATCGGCGACGAAGTGAATTTAACCTCGCGCATCGAGGCGCAGAGTTTGCGCGGGCAAATTCTTATCGGCGCCAATACCTATGAACTGGCGAAAGATTTTATAGAGATCGGTCCGAGCAACGATGTGCAGGTCAAAGGCAAGCGACAGCCGGTGCGTTTCTTCGAGTTACTCGCTACCACGCGACCGAAATTATTGCGCGTGCCACGCCGCGAAGAGCGCAACAGTCCGCGCGTGCCGGCGCAACTGCCGATTTATTTTCAATGCGTGGAGGGCAAAAGTGTTACCGAGCAACGCTGGCAGGGCGAGGTTATCGATATCGGTTACCACGGCTTGTTGGCGCAACTACCGATCGTGCTGCCGCTGCGCAGCGAAATTCTGATCCATATTTCGCTCGGCTTGTTCGATACGCGGCAAACCGCAATTTACGCGCGGATATTGCAGCGCCATCCCGCCAGCGAGGGCATGTTGTGCAGTGTCGAATTCAGTTTTATCGAGCCCGCGGCCGCGGCTGCGATTAAATTACATGTCGATGGCATCTTGGGCGCATTAAAGTAAGCGCCAGATAAATAAATTCAGAAGGAATATCTCGAGCAATATCGATCGGGCGGACCGTATTGACGGCAATTATCAGAAATAAAAATAGCCGCAACGGCGGCTATTTTTATCGCACTTATTTAAGCTAGTGCAGTTCGATCAACTGGCTCTTCATCGCGTCGGGAATTTGGTCCAGCGTTACTACTTGCAGCTCTGGAGCAATACCATTTTCCAGTTTTGCGGTAGCGTCTTGGTGCGCGAGATTGCCGCCGACATCGTTGGGTAATTTCCACATGGCGCCAGTTGCCGGGTCAACGATTAACATACCGATGAGTCCACCCAGCAGAATGTTGCCAAAATACCATCCGTCCAAGCTGGCTGTGAGCGGAACGGTTTGTTCTTTGAAGCCTTCTTTGGTGAAGGTCACGGTGTATTCGGCTTTTTTGAAATAGCCTTTACTGGAGTTCAGCGTAACGGTCGCGGGTGTCTCGCCGGTATGAATGGCGTCACCAGTATGATTTTTGATCACAAAATGCGTGCCGTCCGGCGTGCTCTTAATGGCAACGGGATAGCTGCTTTTACCGATGATGCTGGCGCAGCCGGCAACGGAAATCGCGATACTAACGGCAATAGATTTAAACAGTAGGCTTTTCTTATTCATTGGTTCCCCATTCCTCTAATTTTATAGTGATAGTGCTGGTTTTTTTATCGCGCGGAATAATAAAGGCATATTTTTTTAAATTCAATAGGCTATATATGGCTATTTAAATAGCTGCCTGCAACCGCCGGTACGGAGAGAGCTCACTAATCGATCTGCAGGGCGCTTTTTTATTGAGGAGTCCAAAAGGGCGGTGAGCTCACAGGGTTAAGGCATTTTTTCGGGGTAATAATGGATGAGGCGTTAGCCGCTTTTTGCGAGCCCAATCGAAGGCAATACAAAGTGCAAAAAATATGCGTAGGCGGCCATTAGCGGGATAGAGAAAATGTTTGATTGAGCGGTACGCGCCGGCCTCCATGCCGACGATTGGTGCTGATTACGCTGCAATGTTAAGACGGAATATATTCGCCGCCGTTGACATCGAGAATCGCGCCGGAAACGGCGGAGGCATAATCGGAGGCGAGGAACAATACCGAGCGCGAACATTCATCGTCGGTGACGATGCGGCGCAATGCGATGTTCTGCGCGATGCCAGCGGCTACATCCTCCAGTTTCAGTCCTTGCGCATCGGCCATCATCTGCAGACCGGTTTGCACCGGCACGCCCCACATCCAACCCATGCGCGTAGCGTTGACGCGAATGTTTTGCGGGCCGAGCTCGGTGGCCAGATATTTTGTCGCCGTGGTCAATGCACCTTTCGAAATCGCGTAGCCGGCTTCGCCGCCCAACGGTTTCATCGTCGCCATGGTATTAACGATAACGATGGCGCCGCCGCCCTGCGCGGCCATGTGCGGTGCGACCGCGCGGCTCAGTTCGACCGAACCGATAACATTGGTGTTAAATGCCGTTTTCCACAGCTCCAGATCGCCGCCCATGATCGGTTCGGAGTTACCGTGAAAATAGGCGCTATTAATCAGCGCATCGATGCGACCGAACTCTTTGATCGCCACTTCAGCTAAATTTTTGCACTGTGCCGGCACACTGATATCTGTCGGTACCTTAACGATTTTGCAGGTGACACCGAGCTCGCGCACACGCTTCTCCGCGTCGTCGAGCTTGTCGACCCCGCGCGCGGCAATCACTAAACCCTTGGCGCCTTCGCGCGCCGCTTCGACCGCGAGTTTTACGCCGAGACCTGGGCCGATACCGGAAATAATCAGAACTTTATCTTTTAGCAGCATGATAATTTCTCTCTTTAGAAAATGAACTGTTCTGTCTTTCGCAGTTGCGAATTTGCTTGAGCCAGCAAGCTATAAGCGTTTGATGAACTTGATGGCGGGGTGAAGGGGATCTCTTTTCGGGGCATTGTATGGACCGGAGACATGGGTGACAAACGTGCCAAGACATAGGTTACAGTTTTCGTCTCTGTATGACACCCAATTC